>OHAA01000781.1_pt1 | contig 18007 bp, 15 predicted proteins | sample 1606051 | NCBI WGS metagenome assembly OHAA01 (sample SAMEA3541493, study PRJEB24748) | human gut metagenome | biome: human gut; feature: human-associated habitat; material: faeces | place: China | collected 2012
TGATGTCTATGTACGTGATACCAATCTGCCCAAAAGGGATAAACTCAACGGTTCTTCTCCCGGGGTATCTATGGCTCCGAAATGAGCCTTTCCACAATGTATGGTGTGATAGCCGTTTTCTTTCAATACTTGCGCCAATGTCGTCACTTGAGTGGTGCGCTCTATTCCCGGTTCCTGGCATATGCCGTTTACATTCCATTCCGGATATATCAGCACAGAGTCCGGATATATCAGCACAGAGTCCGGTTGTTCGTGTGTCTTGTTTTTATGCAGTGTCCAACTGGTCACCCGGTGTCGTGCCGCATTCATTCCGGTAAACAGGCTGACGCGGCTTGGCGAACTTACACTACAGGCATACGCTTGCGTAAACATCATGCCTTGTGCCGCCAGGCGCTCCATATTGGGCGTCTCATAAATGTCATTGTAATGTGTACGTTGCGTCCAAAAGCACCGAGCCGTTGGCGGCGGATGCGGCGGATGCGCCTAGCGGCGCGGCGCCAAATGCCAGCACAACAACCAGCAGCAGACAAAACAATCGTTTCATGTGGGCCTCCCCGGGAAAGTCCAGGCCTTCCCTGTTCCTATTATACCCCAGGGATACAAAAAAAGTCAACGGATTTTGTAACCAATTTGTAATCTTTCATCCGCTTTTTGTAACCAATTTGTAATTTTTATTCCACTTATCAAACACATTTATACAAATATATGAATAATCTCTGAACAAAGCAGCAAGCCGGTCGCTATATTTATGTGCTAACACGGCAGTGCCGGATAGAAGTCCTGTTTTAAACAAACAGGATTATATTTTGGCCGGGCGAAAAAACAGGACGTCCGGGAGGCGGCTAAAAAATCCGTCCCCGAACGCCCCTTTTTCATGGCAAAGCGATTATGCCATTTTAATCTCCAAATATGCCTTGACAAGCGCGACGCATTTATCCCATCCAAGCATGCTGCTGTTGATACACAGATCATAATTTTCGGCCGCGTTCCAGTCGCGCCCCGTAAAATAGCGGTAATAATCCCGCCGGTACTTATCAATCCGGCGGATATACCGGCGCGCTTCCTCCTCGTCAAACGAGGCGTGCACTTCCATCGCCTTTTTCACACAATACTCAAAGGGCGCATGTACGTACAAGCGCAGGACGTTTTCGCGCTCTCCAAGAATAAAATCAGCGCAGCGGCCAACGATGACGCACGACTCCTTTTCAGCCAAATCGCGTATTACCTTGGCTTGATAGTTGAACAGATTCTGCTCCGAGGTAAAATCCACGCTGTCAGGCGGGATGATTTCGCCCGTGTAGGCGCTTTTGCGCCCCGCCTTAAAGAGCACCGGCGTCTTTAATTTTTCGTCAGCGCGCGCGAACAACGATTCGCTGATTCCGCTTTCATCGGACGCCATGCGCAGAAGCTCCTGGTCGTAGTAATGAATATCAAGCTCCTTGGCAAGCATTTTGCCGATGGTCCGGCCACCGCTTCCATATCCCCTTGCAATTGTGATCACATAATTTTTCACAGTCATCCCTCCGATCATAGCGGTCTTTTGCTCTGAAACCGTCCCTCGCTCCTAAACCGGGCCAGACGCGTTGCCCTTCTGTTTTCGGATAAGAAGCGTACCAATTGGAAAAACGCATGGATCTTCGGAAAAGTTTTTTATCCGGCAAGGAAGGAAAACGTGGGAATCCTGACGGATTTCAAGCTTTTCCCACCCGATCCGAACGGGAAATTTTCCGCCAAGACATGTACGTCTCCCATTGGTGCAGCTCCTGAGTTCATCATACACCAAAAAGCGGAAATTCTCAAGCGTTTCAGAGTTCCGGAAACAAAAAATCGGATCAGCGGTCAAGCCTGCCGGTATATTCTGCGATCCCGCCGATATTAACGGCATGATATCCCGCCTTCTCCAACAGAATACATGCCCGCCCGCTGCGCGCGCCGCTGTGGCAATAGACAAACAGCGGCGTGTCCTGCTGGTAATCGATACGCTCCAAAGCGTCGAGCGGCGCGTTGACCGCCTCCGGAACGTGGCCTGCCGCAAATTCTTCAGGTGTGCGCACATCCAAAAGCACCGCGCCCGGCGTTTTTTGAAACGTTTCCAGACCTTCCTGAAAGGAAGGCCTTCTGCTGAACAGACTCATAAAAATCCTCCATTCCGCCGCGATACGCGGCGCAGATAAAACTGAAATGCCGCGCGGATTTGCTTAACGAACTGCTGTTAAATCAGACTTGCAAGATTTTCGACCAACCGGCGGTGATAGGCGCATGAAGCGCCGCACACACAACGAAAACGGTCCTCGCGGAACACCAGAGCGCGTGAAGGCGCCCTGGCACAGATGGAAGCGCCATCGCACAAAAACACATCGCCTGGTTCGAACACGCGGGACATGCCGTCCGGTACAGACGCCGCGCAGCCCGCGAGCAGCACGCAGACTGACGGGCGCCCGCCTTCCTCGCAGATCGGCTCCCCCGCGCTGAACGAACGCTCACGGCCGCCCGTACAGCCGAACAGATGCGTCAGATCCTTTTCATCGATTCCATCCAGAAGCCCTGACCGGGCCAACAGCTTGTCCATCGGCTCTCCTCTCCGGCGAAAAGGCGGTTATTCCATAATATCGACATTCTCACCGTTTAAAATTTTGTTCATATTGCGCACCGAACACATCTTGCCGCACATAGTACAGGTATCCGAGTGCTCCGGCTGCGACTGAGCGCGATAGCGGCGCGCCTTTTCCGGATCAATCGCCAGCTCGAACTGGCGCTCCCAATCGAGCGTGCGGCGCGCCTGTCCCATCCTGTAATCCCAGTCAGCCGCACCGGGCAGCCCCTTTGCCACATCGGCCGCGTGCGCAGCGATTTTGGAGGCGATAATTCCCTCTTTCACATCCTCGACGGTTGGCAGACGCAGATGCTCCGCCGGCGTGACATAACAAAGAAAGGACGCGCCATATGTAGCGGCGATTGCCCCGCCGATCGCCGCTGTGATATGATCATAACCGGGGGCGATATCCGTAACAAGCGGACCGAGGACATAAAACGGCGCGCCTTTACAGAGCGTTTGTTGGATTTCCATATTAGCTTGAATCTGATTGAGCGCCATATGGCCCGGGCCTTCCACCATAACCTGCACATCCTTTTCCCAGGCGCGCGCCGTCAGCTCACCGAGCACAACAAGTTCCTCGATCTGTGAAACGTCGCCCGCATCGGCGATACACCCGGGGCGGCACGCGTCGCCAAGACTCAGTGTCACGTCATACTGCCGGCAGATTTCCAGTATATCATCATAAAATTCGAAAAATGGGTTCTCATTGCCTGTCAGTTCCATCCATGAAAAGATTAAGCTGCCGCCGCGTGAAACAAGATTCAACAGCCGCTTGGATTGCTTGAAGCGCGCGGCTGTGCTCCTGTTCAGCCCGCAATGGATCGTCATAAAGTCGACGCCATCCTCGGCATGCATTTTGAATACGTCGATCCACTCCCGGCTGGTGATGTCCTTGAGCGGCTTATTGTAATAGACGATTGCATCGTAAATGGGCACTGTACCGAGAATCGCCGGACACTCCGCAGTCAGCTTGCGGCGGAATACGCGCGTATCGCCGAACGAGCTTAAATCCATGATGGCCTCCGCGCCCATATTGACGGCGTTCATGACCTTTTCAAGCTCCACATCCATATTCATGCAGTCGCGGGAGGTGCCGAGATTGACATTAATCTTTGTTTTCAGGGCGCTGCCGATGCCAAATGGCTTTAAACATTTATGATTCTTGTTGGCCGGAATGACGGCCTGCCCGTTTGCGACTAGCTTTAAAAGCCGGTCCATGCCGATCCCTTCCCAGGCGGCGACAGCCTGCATTTCCTTCGTTACGATTTTCTGCCTTGCGGCGTTCATCTGCGTTGTGTACCCCATTGCAAGTTCTTCCTTTCTGTTACAGCGTCTGTCACGGTCAACCGGCGCGCGGCTGCGCCGGTTCGGGCGGACTGTATGGCAGGGCAGAACAAAAGGCCGCACCCCTGGTACGGCCCCTTGTAAAACAACAAACTGGCACAAAATCGTGTCGATATGCTTCCTACGCCGGCATTACCCGTATCAGGTTCGAGGGTTTAGAATGCGGTGCACTCATTCTCAGCCTTTTGGCTCCCCTGTTTTCCCTTTGACTATAACAGAAATTGACCTGTTCGTCAATAAAAACCAGCGTAAAGAGGAACAGACGGCCGCACACGGCCGTTTCTTTCTATGCCTCTCCCTTTAAAACGGCAAGAGCCTCCTCGGGTGTTTTCCCCGACGCCTTTACAAGCGCGCAGATCTTCTCCAAATCGGCCTGCTCTTTCTCAGCCGTCAACCGTTTTAATTCCTTTTTCAAATCAGAAATCGCGTTTTTGTGCGCTTCGATCTTTCCCTCGATTTCTTCAATACGCTGCTCATAGGACAAATTGACCGTCTTTTTGCGTCCGCGCGGCATAATAAACCCCTCTCTTTATGGTCCGCGCCCCGCCTGGCAGCTTCTGGATATCCTTTGCCAGCGCCGGGCGGGGCCGGGTATAAAAATATGAATAAATTTATTGTATAGAATTCTATATTAAATGTAAAGCGCAATTTGTAAATAAAAGTCGTGAAACGCCATAAAAAAAGAACCGGCGGTCTCGCCGGTTCTTTTTTATATGGAGCCGTTGGCCGCTGCGGCCGGAATCTTTTCCTCGGTTTTCTGCGCCTCTCCGGCTGGCCTCTCAGCCGACGGCGCGGCGTTCGTCTCCGTTTTCGATTCCACTTTTTCTTTTTGCTCCACTGCTTTCACTTTTTCCTTTGGCTTGGGGGGCTCCTTTTTCTGCGTCTCGACAGAGCCGTTGAGAATCGCACCCTTGCTGACTTCAATACCAGCAGCGATGACATTGCCCGTTACAGACGCCGTCTCGCTGAGAGAAACCATCTCCCCAGCAGTTACATTGCCCAAAACCGTTCCGCTGATATTGGCCGAACCGCACTTGATGTCGCCCTCGATCTCCGTATTTGTGCGCACTACAACCGAATGCGTACAGGTGATATCTCCGCAGATTTTCGCGCCGCTCGCAACGAACGTTTCACAGCAGATCTTACCGCGCACAACGCCATAGACCTTCACGACCGCTTTGCTGATCACATCGCCCTCAACATGGCCGAAAATCTCCAGATTATCCTTGGTCGCAATATCGCCCTTGACAACCGTATTTTTGGAAATTGAAGCGGTCAGGTCCGATTCATTCATGCTCCCATCCTCCTTGCCGGACTGCCCGGACGCGGCCGGCCCAGTGGGTGCAACGGAGGCCGGCGCCGGCTCGGCCGGTATTTCCTGCTGTGCCTGTGCGGGCGTATCCCCGTTTACTGTTTCTGTCTCTGGCATCTCATCGTAATACGACTTCTTTTTGAAAATCATCGTCTGCCTCCCATAATCTGTTTTTGACCGTCCCATGGTTTCAACCGATAATCTATATTATCATATTCGGCAGAAAATTACTATATGAAAGTTCGATAACCCAAATTTATTCCTTCTAAATGTACCGGTATACCTGCATTCACAACTCTTTTCCTGCAAGCATATAACCATGCCCGGAATTGCTTCAACGGCTTGACTATTAGCCGACAATCGTTTATCATTAGAGGGAGGCAAGATTTATGCCGCTGTGGCGGAATAGGCAGACGCAAGGGACTTAAAATCCCTCGGTGGCGACACCGTACCGGTTCGATCCCGGTCAGCGGCACCACGCCGGAGCAAAGTCCACTTTGCTCCGGCTTATTTTTTGCCTTTTGCAGAAAATAAGCCATCCATCCGCTCTCTCGTTCCTCCTTATATGCGGAATGTGCCATCAAGGCGAGACAGCACCCTTATAAATCAGTTTCGCCCGAAGTCATGGCTTTCCCGCACCAGGCAAGGACCTGGTGCCAATGCGCGCTCTGACCTTTTACCTTGTCTGGGACTGTTGGCCGCTCCAAACCGACCAATCGCTGCGTCTCTATTGACAAAAGTCCCCGGTTTTCTTTTCAAAAAGGAAAACGGGGACTTTTTCTTTGTATTTCCGCTCAATATAATTATTAAATGTTATCCTTTCAACGAACCCGCTCCACCTTGATCCATTGACAGCATGGCTCAAGGTGGTTTTTCTAAGCCGGGAAGGCTGTGGTATGGGATTTCTACACCGTCTTTATATAGTCTTAATGTAAAACAAAAAAGATTTATGCTTTCATTGGGTCTGCTGTGCTATCTTAATTATAAAAAGACATTGCGCCACTCCAATGATACGGAAGGAGAACCATATGGATGAACATTATAAAAATCCGTCAGCGCCTCTGGAAAATAATGAAACGGTGACCGGCGCCGCCAACGGAAAGTTGAAAATCTTTTTTGGTTATGCGGCAGGCGTCGGCAAAACCTACGCCATGCTGGAAGCAGCGCATCAAGCAAAAAACGAGGGAATCGACGTGGTCGTCGGTTATGTGGAGCGGCACACCCGTCCGGACACCCTGGCATTGCTGGAGGGTCTGGAGGTGCTTGACTGCAAGGAAATTGACTATCGCGGAATCAAACTGAAGGAATTTGACTTGGACAGCGCCCTACAGCGCAGGCCGCAATTGATTCTTGTAGATGAGCTTGCGCACAGCAATGCGCCGGGATGCCGCCATACCAAGCGATACCAGGACATAGAGGAGCTTCTGCGGGCGGGGATCAATGTTTACACCACCGTTAACGTACAGCATCTGGAGTCCTTGAACGATCTTGTTTCTTCCATCACCGGCGTAGTGGTCAACGAACGTATACCGGATTTCGTGTTCGACCTGGCAAGCCAGGTGGAGCTTGTGGATATCGAACCGGATGATCTGGTCAAACGGCTGCGCGCCGGCAAAGTCTACCGGGAACGCCAGGCCAAACAGGCGCTTGAGAACTTTTTTACCGCGGAAAACCTGGCGGCGCTGCGTGAAATTGCCATGCGCAGAACGGCGGACCGGCTTAATCGGGCGGCTGTGCATGACCGGAAGGGGCAAACCGCCCGTGCGGGGGAGCATATCCTGATTTGCCTTTCCTCGGCGCCGTCCAACGCCAAGGTCATACGAACCGCCGCGCGTATGGCCGAGGCCTTTCACAGCGGCTTTACAGCTCTTTTTGTACAGACGCCTGAAACCAAAGAGCTGTCCGGCGAAAACATCAAACGGCTGAGAAGCAACCTGCGTCTGGCGGAACAATTGGGCGCTCAGATTGCAACGGTATACGGTACCGATCCAGCGGTACAGATCGCCGAATACGCCCGTGTCAGCGGCGTAACGAAAATTGTGATGGGGCGCATGAATCACCGGTCTAATTCTATAACCCGCAAAAAAAGCATGGCCGACCGTTTAATCGAGCTGACCGATCTGGATGTTTATATCATCCCTGATCAGCAGCCCCTTTATAAAAAACCCCTGGGAAAAATCCACAGGAAAAAGCTTGTGTTTTCCTGGAAGGACACGGGGAAAATGCTGCTTGTTCTGCTCATCTCCACCCTGCTTTGCTTCACTTTTTATTCCGCAGGCTTCAGCGAATCAAATATCATCACGGTTTTTATTCTGGGTGTTCTGGTAACGGCCGTCTGGACAAACGGACACCTGTATGGCGCCGTCAGCTCGCTTTTAAGCGTAGCTGCCTTTAATTTTCTTTTTACTGAACCAAAATTCACTTTCCAGGCCACCGATCCAAGTTATCCTATCACATTTCTGATCATGCTGCTTTCCAGCTTCATTGCAAGCTCTCTTGCAAGCCAGGTTAAAACGCAGGCGCAGTTGACGGCGCAAAAAAGTTATTTCACGGAATTGCTGCTGGAAAGCAGTCAAAAGCTTCAGCAGGGCCGAAATGAGTTGGAATGCTTACAATTGGCCGCGGAGCAATTGAACAGGCTTTTTGACCGGCCCGTTTTATACAGTTTAAACCATCCGGATGAAAATCTGTCGTTTCGTGTGGAGCCGGCGGACGAAAAACGGGTACTGAAGCAATTGACCACCGAGGAAATCGGCGTGGCAAAGTGGGTCCAGAAAAACAATAAACACGCTGGCGCCACGACGAACACATTGCCGGATTCCAAATGGCTGTTTCTGTCTGTCCGCGGTGCGCGGGGCGCCATGGGGCTTATGGGAATTCCGATCGCCGGATATCCCATCCCAGACGCTTCTGAGAAAAATTTTATGATCGCCATTTTAAGCGAATGCGGTTTAAGCCTGGAGCGTCTGCGCTTGCAGGAGGAAAAAAACCAGGCCGCGCTTCAGGCGCAAAAGGAGCACCTCCAGGCAAATCTGCTCCGCGCCGTATCCCATGACCTGCGCACCCCGCTTACAAATATCAGCGGCAGCGCGTCCATCTTGATGCAAAAGGAATGCCCCCTGGATGACGCGGCCAAAGAAAGACTGTACACAGGCATCTATGACGATACGAATTGGCTGATCAGTATGACTGAAAACCTGTTGGCAGCGACGCACCTTGAGGCGGACAAGGGCGCCCTCCCCATGGAGCCGCAGCTTTTGGAGGATATATTCCAAAGTGCGGCAACGCAGTTGGACCGCCGGGCGCGCGAACATAATATTTCGATTGTGCTGCAGGACCCGATGTTGATGGCAAATATAAATGCGAAGCTGATCCTGCGTGTTATCATCAACATCATGAATAACGCCATTCAATACACCCCCAACGGCTCGCACATTGTTTTAAGCGGCGAGCGTAAGGGGGACATGGTGGAGGTATCCATTTCCGACGACGGTCCCGGCATTCCGGACGAAGCGAAAAAGCATCTGTTCGATTTATTCTACACCGCGGAGCAAGGCCGGTCGGATTGTCAGCGGGGATTGGGATTGGGGCTGAATCTCTGCCGGTCAATCATTGCCCAGCATAACGGGCAAATCACCGTATCCGACAACAGGCCGTCGGGAACGGTATTCCGTTTTACACTCCCCGCTGTCGACCGACGGGGCTTGGAGTGACCGATGCGGACAAAAAATTAATTTTTTCTTAACGCCGTGTCAAAACCCTTAATCCCCGCTTATTACGGCTTGCAGTATACTATGGGGGCAACAAAAAAGCCTTGCCGTGCTTTTAAAGCATATGGGAAACCCTGTTCACAGCGCGGCGGAATGTCTCAGGAAAGGAAGGCGTATCGCATATGATGGATCTCTTGATGGTCGGAACGCTGGCTGTCTGTTTCGGGCTGGTCTGGCTGCTGACCAAATGGTGCCAGCAACAAAATGACAACCAGGAGTAACCGGCTTGAGATAAAGAGAAAAGCGGTAGGAAAAATCCCCGTCCGTGGGGGAGCTTTCATTTGTATTGATACCGCACAGTGCGGTGGAACGGAGGATTTATATGTTGATATTGGGCGGCATCGTGCTGCTGATGGGCGTATATCTGGTTTACGCCTTGGTACACCCGGAAAAGTTTTAGTATCAGAATAGTCAAGTAGGAGGGAACGATTATGCTGCAGCTTGCGCTGACGATCATTATATATCTGTTGATCGTCATCCCAGTGGGGCGGTATATGTATCATATCGCCGCTGGGAAGCACACCTTTGCCGATCCGGTATTTGACCGGGTCGACGGACTTATTTACAAAATCAGCGGCGTCAATCCCCAAAGGGGTATGAACTGGAAACAGTACGCGCTTGCCCTCGTGGGAACAAACGCCGTTATGGTATTCATAGGATATCTCATTTTACGCATTCAGCACATTGGACTATTTAATCCAAACGGCATCGGCGATATGGAGCCGACGCTTGCGTTTAACACGATCGTCAGCTTTATGACGAATACAAACCTTCAGCACTATTCGGGTGAGAGCGGCCTAAGCTATCTCTCCCAAATGCTGGTGATCATCTTTATGATGTTTGTATCGGCGTCGACCGGTTATGCCGCCTGCGTAGCCTTTATCCGCGGGCTTGCCGGACGGACCAAGGAGAATGTGGGCAACTTCTTTGTGGATCTTGTGCGTATTACCACACGTATCATGATCCCCTTTTCAATCGTCGGCGGCCTGCTGCTGGTATGGCAGGGCGTTCCGCAGAATTTCATTGCCAATACTGTAGTCACTACCATTGAAGGTACCAAACAGATCATCGCGCAGGGCCCCATAGCGGCGCTGGAAATCATCAAGCATCTCGGTACCAACGGAGGCGGCTTTTTGGGGGCCAACTCGTCGACGCCGCTTGAAAACCCAACCATTCTCTCTAATCTGATCGAATTATATTCGATGATGATTCTCCCTGGGGCCTGCGTTATTACATTCGGCAAGATGGTGCTGGACAGCAAACGCGCCCGCGCAGCCGGCCAGAACGAACAGGCAGACACGAAAGACCGTTCTCTCGTTTCCAGGATTATTGGCCGGGAAGGCCGCACGATCTTTTTGGCAATGGGAATCATCTTTTTAATCGGCCTGAGCGTTTGTTTCTGGTCTGAGAGCCAGGGAAATCCGGCGCTGGAGCAGGTGGGTCTCGATCAGTCCATGGGCAGCATGGAAGGCAAGGAAGTGCGGTTCGGCATTGCCCAGTCGGCGATGTTTACCACAACAACCACATCCTTCACAACCGGCACCGTCAACAACATGCACGATACCCTGACGCCTCTGGGCGGCATGGTCCCGCTGCTTCACATGATGCTTAACGTCGTATTCGGCGGTAAAGGCGTAGGATTGATGAATATGATCATGTACGCCATCCTCGCCGTATTTATCTGCGGGCTGATGATTGGGCGCACGCCGGAGTACTTAGGCAAGAAGATCGAGGGGCGCGAAATGAAGCTCACCGCTCTTTGCATTATCATTCATCCGCTGCTGATCCTTTCCTTCTCTGCGCTGGCGGTAGCCGTCCCTGCGGGGCTGGAGGGCATCACAAACCCCGGCTTCCATGGATTAAGCCAGGTGCTGTATGAATATGCTTCCTCGGCGGCCAACAACGGTTCCGGATTTGAAGGGTTGGCGGACAACAGCTACTTTTGGAATATTACAGCCGGTCTTGCAATGTTCTTCGGACGGTATCTGTCGATCATCATTCAGTTGGCCATCGCAGGCTCACTGATGAAAAAGAGGTTTGTCAGCGAGTCGGTCGGTACACTGAAAACCGAGACGGTTTCCTTCGCAGTGATCCTGGTCTTTGTGGTATATATCTTCGCCGCCCTGACCTTCTTCCCTGCGCTGGCTTTAGGGCCAATCGCAGAGCATTTGACGCTTTGGTCCTGATGGGAGGTAGATAAAAATGAGCAGTAAACAGAAACTGGTAACGCCGGAAATTTTCCGGCAGGCGCTGGTTGGCTCCTTTGCCAAGCTGAACCCGCGCTATATGATGAAAAACCCCGTGATGTTCGTGGTGGAGATCGGTTTTTTTATCACCCTGGCTCTCACCTTTTTCCCCGGCCTGCTCGGTGAAACCGACGGCAGCGTGCGTACTTATAATCTGGTGGTTTCCATCATCCTGCTGATCACCGTCCTGTTTGCAAACTTCGCCGAATCTGTGGCCGAAGGACGCGGCAAGGCGCAGGCTGCCAGCTTGAAAAAAACGCAGAAGGAAACGCAGGCCCATCTGCTGGACGCGGATGGAAACGAGACGATCGTCTCCTCCAGCGAGCTGAAAAAAGGCGACGTTGTCCTGGTGAGCGCCGGCGAAATCATTCCCAATGACGGCGAGGTCATCGAGGGCATCGCCTCAGTGGACGAATCGGCGATCACCGGCGAATCCGCGCCTGTCGTCCGTGAAAGCGGCGGTGATTTCTGCTCCGTAACAGGCGGAACAACCGTTGTATCCGACTGGCTGAAGGTGCGCATCACCTCCGAGCCGGGCAACAGCTTTCTGGATCGGATGATTGCCCTGGTTGAAGGGGCGTCCCGTAAAAAAACGCCGAATGAAATCGCTTTAAATACCCTGCTCGTGTCGTTGACCATCATCTTCCTGATTGTCATTGTAAGCCTGTATCCTATCGGGCTCTATTCAGGAGTGCAGCTCCAGACCTCCACGCTGATTGCGCTGATGGTTTGCCTGATCCCCACCACCATCGGCGGCTTGCTCTCCGCGATCGGTATCGCCGGCATGGACCGGGTCACCCGGTTCAACGTGATTGCTATGAGCGGCAAGGCCGTGGAGGCCTGCGGAGACGTAGACACCATGATTTTGGATAAAACCGGGACCATCACCTTTGGCAACCGTCTGGCGGCCGACTTCTTTCCTGTAGAGGGCGCCAGCCGCAGCGATCTGATTCGCTGCGCCGCGTTGACCAGCCTCCATGACGATACGCCCGAGGGTAAATCCACTCTGGAGCTGGCACGCCGTCTGGGGGACAACAGCGTGGAAACCGATGGCTCCTCCTTCCAGGAGTTTACCGCACAGACCCGTATGAGCGGCGTCGATCTGCCCGATGGTTCCAAAATCAGAAAAGGCGCTTCTGACGCCATTGAGCAATATGTACTGGAGCAGGGCGGCAAAATCCCGGCAGATCTCCACACCCATGTTGAAAGAGTATCCTCCCTGGGAGGCACACCGCTGGCAGTATGTGAAAACAACCGGATCCTGGGCGTCATCTATTTAAAGGATACCGTAAAGCCGGGCATGACGGAACGTTTCGCACGTCTCCGCGCCATCGGCATCAAGACAATCATGTGCACAGGCGATAACCCGCTGACCGCCGCCACCATTGCCAAGGAAGCCGGTGTGGATGGCTTCATAGCCGAATGTAAGCCGGAGGATAAAATCAGCGTGATTAAAAAAGAACAGTCCGAAGGCAAAATTGTGGCTATGACAGGCGACGGCACCAATGATGCGCCCGCTTTGGCCCAGGCCAATGTGGGGCTGGCTATGAATTCGGGCACCACCGCCGCAAAGGAAGCCGCCAATATGGTCGATCTGGACAGCGATCCCACCAAAATCCTGGAAGTGGTGGAGATTGGCAAGCAACTGCTTATTACGCGCGGGTCGCTGACCACGTTTTCGATTGCCAACGATATCGCCAAGTATTTCGCCATCATTCCCGCAATGTTTATGACGGCTATCCCACAGCTTCAGATGCTCAACATCATGGGGCTGTCCACACAATACAGCGCAATCCTGTCGGCCCTGATCTTCAACGCGATTATCATCCCGTGCTTGATTCCACTGGCGATGAAGGGCGTCAAATACCGCCCAATGTCCTCTGGAAAAATGCTGGCGCGCAATATGATGATCTATGGCCTGGGCGGCATAATCACACCATTTGTAGGTATTAAATTGATCGATATCCTTATCACCCCGCTTTTAGGCGTGATGGGGATGGGCTTCTGAGGAGGTATCCCTTATGAATGAAACCACAAATAAAAGCGCCTTCCTCCACTGGGTGCGTCAGGCCGTGGTCGTAACACTGCTGCTTCTCTTTCTCTGCGGCTTTGCATTTCCGGTCGTGCTCAGTGGGATCTCCGCTGTAATTTTCCCAAGCCAGGCGCATGGCAGCCTGGTTACAGCGGACGGAACGCCAGTCGGCGCCGCCCATGTGGGGCAGGAATTTACAAAGCCCTACTTTATGAAAACGCGTCCTTCAGCATATCATTACAACACCTACTACGAGGATGCCCAGGGCAATCAGTTTTACAACGACGGTACGGAATTTGCCGGCCTTGGATCCGGCTCCAACAATTATGCGCCCTCCAACCCTGCCCTTGTGGAACGTGTACAAGCGGATATTGAAGCGTTTTTGGACGCCAATCCCGGCGTCAGCCGCGAGGACATCCCCGCCGATATGGTGACAGCCTCCGGCTCCGGGTTGGATCCGCATATCTCTCCACAAGCGGCACAAATCCAGATTCCGGCTTTGGCTGAAGCCTCCGGCCTGAGCCAGCAGGAGCTGGAACAGATTGTGGCTGATAACACGCAGGGCAAGCTGCTTGGCATTTTCGGTGAGGAAACCGTCAACGTTCTGGGCGTCAATTTGGACATTGCAGAGAGCATGGGACTGATCCGCGAGGCCGGCAAGCAATAAAAGGGGATGAACCAATCGCCAGAACGGAGGCGCATATATGCGGTTTCGCTACAATCAAACCATAGAACGCACCATTTGTCCAAAGACCGTGGCTGTGGAAAATTCTCCCGCTTGGCTGATCATCTGCCTGATAAAATCTCTGAACGACTGGCTCGGTCTGCCTCACAGAGTTTTTTACCGTCACGGCGACAGACAGCTAAAGATTGGATATGAGGTGTTGTCCTTTCCAACCGATGAACTGGCTGAAAATTTTGGTTCCTTGGTATCCAAAATAGACCAAACCTGGCCGCTTGAGGTCTTTGGCATCGCAGACAGCGGCGAGTTGATCGGAATCAGCTTTGCCGGCGACGGCGACAGTCTTGTGATGCGCCAGCAAAGCGTTTCCGGCGTTTGGTTTGACGAGCTGCGCGATTTGTACCTGACTCTCCTTCTGCCTGACATCAAAGCAGCGCGCTGCCTTTTTGACTTGCTCCGGGCGGTTGAGGACGGACGCCCCGCAGCGGCAATGGAATGGGAGTACGCCGATTTTCTCGAACAGCAGCATCTGGCCTGTATTGACCGCACGCTGTCCTTCTGCTACGTTTATTTTGAACAAGACTGCCCGGATGATGCTCCCCTAGCCTGTCTGCTCAGCCTGACCCTGGAGCAAAAGCAGAAGTTGTGGCTCCTGTTTTTGGAAAAACGGATTTTCCCGCCGGAATTTGAATGGCTGTGGGATACGCTTGTCAATCAGTGCGCACCCAACTGGATCGAATGGACGCTTTCACTTTTCAGCGTCCTGGAGCAGTTAAATATACAATTCATCTGCCGCGGCAGCCAATTCGAGCTGCTGGATGGTTTGGGCAAGCGGCTTTATTTTGGCGTGGATCACACAGGGGCCGCCGAGCAGGTGCTTATGAAAATTTTGTTCCCGTTAAACCAGTGACTTTTGGGGTCTGCGGTCCATTTTACAACACAAAAAACAATAAAGAGCAAGGCGTTCATCCCGTGGTATCCACAGGCCGGACGCCTTGTTCTTTTGAATATTTATTAATTCTTAACCTCAGTCCATCAATCTTATCCCCAGTTTAAGCTTGCATTGATTATAATGGGTTCATAAGGAGGAACCCATTATGGATACGCTGAAAAGGAAGTTTTCCCGTTTTGAAAACCGTTTTGATACAACCGCTGAACGTTTTATTCTTCATCACCCGCTGCTTGGACTTCTTGTAATGTTTATAGGGCTGCCTCTGCTCACCCTGCTCGCGGTTGTTATCTGCACACTGGCCGCCATGCTTCCAATCTCCTTGTTGTGCGGATGGCTATAAGAATACATAACTTGCAAATACATGGAATTCCGGCAGGATGAATACACGGCACCGCGCGTCTTAATGCCATTTTAATGCGGATTATAAAACATTAATACCCCTTTTAGACCCGATGTGGATAATGGGTGTATAAAGATTTTATAAAGAGGTATTAAGAGATGGTGTTTATGCGGCCGCTCCAGCAGAAAAAACGCACATCGCCTTTTCAGATTATTATTCTGGGATTCCTGCTCGTAATTCTGGCTGGAAGCTTTCTGCTGATGCTTCCCATTTCCACAAAACAGCGCATCTGGACTCCCTTTGTGGACGCGCTGTTCACATCCACCTCAGCCGTTTGTGTAACAGGCTTGGTCCTTCACGATACAGCGACCTATTGGTCCGGCTTTGGGCAGCTTATCATTATTCTGCTCATCCAAATAGGAGGGCTTGGCGTGGTGACGGTCGCGGGTGCTTTCGCCATTCTTTCCGGCCGCAGAATTGGTCTGATGCAGCGCAGCACCATGCAGGAGGCTATTGCGGCGCCAAATGTCGGCGGGATTGTCCGTCTGACCGGATTTATTTTAAAGACCGCTCTGGTTATTGAGCTGCTGGGTGCAGCGATTCTGCTGCCGATTTTTTTGAAGGATTTCGGGACGCTCAGGGGCGTATGGTACGCACTGTTTCATTCCATATCCGCATTCTGTAATGCAGGCTTTGACCTCATGGGGGTCATAGCTCCCTTTTCGTCATTGACCAGTTATTCCGATCATCCGATTGTCTCCATTGTCATCATGCTGCTGATCATCACCGGCGGCATTGGATTTCTCACATGGGATGATATACGAACGAATCGTTTCCATTTTCGAAAATACCGGATGCAGAGCAAGGTTATTCTCACCGTTACCCTCGCCTTGATCGCAATCCCTTCCGTCTATTTTTTCCTTTTTGAGTTTGTGCAGGCGCCTTTGGACGAGCGGCTGCTGCTTTCTCTTTTCCAGTCGGTTACACCCAGAACCGCGGGCTTTAACACCGCAGACCTGACTGCAATGAGCGAACCCGGCCAATTTATCATGACTGTTTTGATGCTGGTCGGAGGTTCACCCGGTTCTACTGCGGGCGGTATGAAAACAACGACGCTGGCTGTTTTGCTGGCAAGCTCATTGGCTGTTTTCCGCAGGAAAGAGTCCGCTAATTTTTTTAACCGGCGAATCTCCAACGATGCGGTGCGCCAGGCTGCAACCATCTTGATCATGTATTTGTTTTTATTTTTGACAGCCGGGCTGATCATCAGCCGTATGGAAAACCTTCCCCTGCTCGACTGCCTGTTTGAAACAGCATCCGCCATCGGAACGGTCGGGCTGTCTCTGAATATCACCCCACGGCTAGGGGTTGTATCCCATTTGATTTTGATTTCTCTCATGTTTTTTGGACGCGTGGGAGGCTTGACCTTGATCTTTGCCACCATGTCACATACGCAGCCAACAAATGCGAAGCTGCCTCAGGAGCGGATCACCGTTGGCTAGAAGGCAGTTATAAAATCGGAAACGCCGTCTTTTTAAGGAGGACTTATGAAAGCGATTCTACTGATTGGGCTTGGCCGTTTTGGGCGTCATATTGCACAAAAATTGAACGAATTAAATCATCAGGTCATGGTGGTTGACCGGGTCGAAAGCAGAGTAAACGCAGTGCTTCCCTTTGTTACCAACGCGCAAATAGGCGACAGCACCGACGAAGAATTTCTTTCTTCGCTGGGGGTGCGCAATTTTGATGTATGCATCGTTGCCATCGGGGATAATTTTCAAAGCTCTCTGGAAACGGCGTCCCTTTTGAAGGAACTGGGGGCAAAAAAGGTGGTCGCACGGGCCGCACGGGATGTACAGGCAAAATTTTTGCTGCGCAATGGCGCGGATGAAGTCGTATACCCTGAAAAGCAGATGGCGGTCTGGACAGCTATCCGATACAGCTCCGATCATATCTCGGATTATATTTCACTTGGGGACGATCAGGCTATTTTCGAAGTATCTGTACCGGATAGCTGGGCCGGAAAAACCATCGGACAGTTAGATGTGCGCAAACGGTACCATGTCAACATTCTGGCTATCAAGGAAAACGGGAAGTTCTCCATGACCGTCATCAAACCGGAAACCTGCCTGCCGGAGCACAGTACATTTCTTGTTTTAGGAACTCTGCGTGATGTTCAAAAGTGCTTCCATATATAAATCATTCTTTATCTGCAAGCCAAAGGAGGCGTGCTGATGGAAATTGTTTTATTGGCTGGATTTTTAAGCGTCGCCGTATTCCTCTATTATCTGATGTCCAGGCTGGACAATGATCTGGGCCGGATACGCAGCAGCACAGAAAAAACGGAACGCTGTCATTTGATGATCGCGGTTTCAAGCCTCTATGCGATCCAGTTTGTATTGGATACATACAACGATATAAAAAGGGATTATCCAAACTTGGAAGTGACAATTGTTTTTGGCCAACAACAGGAGATCCTTGAGTATCTTGTATGTGGAAAGGCCGATTTGGCTGTCGTTTCTGCTGAAACACGGACCGGCCTGTGTCTGGAAACCGCATTCGTCAAGTTTGAGCCGCGGACTCTGCGTCTTGACGAATCCGGCGTCCTGCTCCAGCCTATAGATCATATGATGCACAAGCAGGCTCTGGTTTGGAGCAAAGAAACGCCCTCTCCGCTTGCATCAAAATCAATGTCAATATCTCTATGCAAGCGGGTTTGCTGTCCGTACAAGA
>OHAA01000783.1_pt1 | contig 17989 bp, 17 predicted proteins | sample 1606051 | NCBI WGS metagenome assembly OHAA01 (sample SAMEA3541493, study PRJEB24748) | human gut metagenome | biome: human gut; feature: human-associated habitat; material: faeces | place: China | collected 2012
CTTTACTACTCCCTCCTTTTCAGGAGCGACGATATCAAGACCATAAAGAATATGATGCTCTTTTAAGGCAACAACTAGATTGGAACCCACAAAACCGTGAATTCCTGTAATAAGTATATTCATGAAATTAAAATAGTCCTCAGATATTAACCAACTTACTTTTTATTGATGTCAGAGTTTTCCAATGCATGTATATTCAAAACCTAATTCTTGCAATTCATTCTGATCATAAATATTACGGCCATCCATCACCACCAACTGTTTCATTGTTTTCTTCAAGACTCCCCAGCTTGGCATCCTGAACTCTTTCCATTCGGTCACTAACAGTAAAGCATCGGCATCCAATACCGCATCATACATATCCGTGGCATAAATAACTTTATCACCTATTCTACGATTACATTCTTTCATTGCAATAGGATCATAGACTTTCACCATTGCACCAGACTCTATCAGTTTATCTATCAGAATTAAAGCAGGTGCTTCACGCATATCATCCGTTTCAGGTTTGAATGCCAATCCCCACATGGCTATTTGTTTGCCTTTCAAATTACCTTTGAAGTGCTTCAACAATTTTTCAAAAAGAATACTCTTTTGGTTTTCATTCACTTCCTCCACAGCTTTAAGCACTCGCATCGGATAACCATTCTTTTCTGCTGTTTTTATCAAAGCTTTTACATCTTTCGGAAAACAGGAACCACCATAACCACAACCCGGATAAAGAAATTTACTGCCTATACGACTATCCGCACCAATACCTTTACGTACCATATTTACATCTGCACCTACCAATTCACACAAGTTTGCAATATCATTCATAAAACTAATACGGGTAGCCAGCATCGAGTTAGCAGCATACTTTATCATTTCAGCACTAGGTATATCCGTGAATATCAAACGGTAATTATTCATCATGAAAGGCTTATAAAGCCGTTCCATAATATCTTTTGCCTTATCAGATTCAATACCAACCACTACACGATCCGGTTTCATAAAATCATCAACGGCATCACCTTCTTTCAGAAATTCAGGATTGGAAGCTACATCAAAATCAATTTTCTCATCACGTTTATCAAGTTCTTCCTGAATAGCAGCTTTTACTTTCTGTGCAGTACCAACAGGAACTGTGCTTTTAGTAACTACCAGTACATACCTTTTCATGTTGCGACCAATAGTACGGGCTACTTCAAGTACATACTTCAAGTCAGCACTTCCGTCTTCATCAGGAGGGGTACCTACAGCACTAAACACAACTTCTACATCATTCAGGCAATCTGCCAGATTGGTTGTAAAATTCAAGCGTCCGGCATTATAATTACGATGCACCATATCCTCCAATCCCGGTTCATAGATAGGAACAATCCCTTTCTTCAGGTTTTCAATTTTACTTTCTTGCACATCTACACAAGTAACGTCTATGCCCATTTCAGAAAAACAAGTACCGGTAACTAAACCGACATAACCGGTTCCTACAATTGCTATTTTCATAATTTCCTAACAATTTTTTATAGTTGATAAAAAGAGCGATACCACTCTATCGTCTCTTTCACTCCTTCTTTGATAGGTTTATCGGGTTTAAAACCCAATTCATTTTGTAACGCTGTGATATCCGCGTTTGTCTGATAAACATCACCGGGTTGCATCGGAAGAAATATCTTCTCTGCCGGATGACCTATAGCCTCTTCTATAGCCTGTATAAAATCCATCAACTTTACAGGATGCGAGTTGCCAATATTATAAATCTTGTAAGGTGCAGTGGAAGTGCTGGGAGCCGGTATTTCCGCACACCAATTAGGGTCAGGAGACGGGACATGATCTATCACCCGCAACACACCTTCTACAATATCATCAATATAAGTAAAATCGCGAAGCATATCCCCTTTATTGAACACTTTTATAGGACGATGATGCAACATAGCATCTGCAAACAGGAAAGGTGACATATCCGGACGCCCCCAAGGACCATATACCGTAAAAAAACGAAGTCCTGTAGAAGGAATACCATATAGATGGCTATACGTGTGAGCCATCAACTCATTAGATTTCTTCGTAGCAGCATATAAACTTACCGGATGAGCAATACTATCTTTCTCTGAGAAAGGAACCTTACCATTCAAACCGTATACACTACTGGAACTAGCATATATCAAATGTTTCACTTCATAATGACGACATCCTTCCAATATATTAAGAAAACCATCGATATTGCTTTCCACATATGCATAAGGATTCTCAATAGAATATCTTACTCCAGCTTGTGCTGCAAGATTTACAACCTTATCAAAATGCTCATTAGCAAAAAGCATCTGCATAGCTTGTTTGTCCTCAAGATTCATGCGAACAAAACGAAAAGAGGAATATTTAGAACTTCCAACAAACTTATACCAGTCTATATTTTCCTTAGAGATGCCCAATGTGTCCAGACGACCATATTTCAAGTTTACGTCATAGTAATCATTCAGATTATCCAACCCGATGACTTCATCACCACGTTCCAACAGACGCCTGGATACATAAGAGCCAATAAAACCGGCTGCACCGGTAACTAAAATTTTCATGCTTTACTCAACTGATTATATATTTCAAGATGTTTCTGTATTACATTCTCTATAGAAAAGTCCTTTTCTGCCAACATACGTGAGTTACGCCCCATATTCTGCCTCAATCCTTCATCTTCAAAAAGGATTTTCAGTCTCTCCGCTAAAGTATTGCTATCTTTTATTGGGATTAGATAACCATTATAGCCATCTATCACCGTTTCCTTGCATCCAATTGAATTCGTGGTCACTATAGGGCGACCTACAGCAGTGGCCTCAATCAGTGATTTTGGAAGCCCCTCTTTATAGTAGGAAGGAAATGCCACAATATGACAAGATTTCAATAGCTCTAGCACATCCGTACGATAACCTAACCACTGGATATACTCCCCATCACACACAGCCTTCAGTTCTTCCTCCTTTATCGCTTTCGGATTGTCATCCAACCCACCACAAAGCAGAAATTCCACTTTATCTTTATATTGTTCTTTAAGTCTCAAAGCAGCATCCACCAGCACAAACACCCCTTTTTCTACGATCATACGGGCTGTAAACAAAACCCTAACCTTTCTATTCTCAGGTTCAGGCGTATAGCAATATAGATTCAAATCTACTCCTGATCCTTTTATCATAAAAGCCTGCTCTTCTTTTACGATTCTATTTTTCAAGAATAAACTTTCATCTTCATTATTTTGAAAAATTACAGCAAGCTTTTTACGATGATGAGAAAAGCGAAGTACTTTAGGGAGAAGTTTTGAGACTAATGATTTGTTTTCTTCTGAGAAAAAGATTCCCAATCCGCTAACAGCATTGACTACTCCGTGTACTTTTGCTAGCTTTGCAGCTAAAGTTCCCCAAAGTATAGTCTTTAGCCCTACATGATGAACAATATCCGGTTTTTCGTGGCGATAAAGGCGATACAAAAACCAGCACGTATGCACCTCTTCTATAATGTTTTGTCCAGAACGGTTCATGGGCAAATCAATCACTTTTAAACCCGAAGCCTCAATAACCGATTTCTTACCGGTATCTTTCGTCACAATAGTAACATCATAACCAGCTTTTTGAGCACTTAAAGCAATGTCTTTACGATGAGAGAGGAAAAACCAATCGACATTGACAATAATGAATAATTTAGTCATTAATAATATACCTAATAATTTTTGCGGGATTTCTAGTAACGATACTACATATCATTATGTAGAAAAAATAAGTGAGAAGTATATCCATGACAATAATAATGTACTTGTTAATGCTTTTACTATTCAAATAACCTACCAATGACTCCATTTTGAAAAACATCTGTATCCACACCTATACTAGGAACATATTCAACCCGGTATGTGTTCCATGACTTCTCACGGAAATAATCTTCTTGATTAATGGCAATAAGGACATCTGTTATTCTTGAACACAATCTTTCTATAGGATAGAATAAAATACAATTTACAAATGGTGCCCCTTGAAAAAAATGCAAACCATGACCTGTGTAGACGACTTTCGTTCCTGGCTTGCGAGCTGTCCTACACGCAAGTCTTGCAACAACTCCACCTATAGGTGAATGACAATGTACTATACGATAGTGACGTATTTCCACAAGATTTTTCACCATTCGATACGATTGAACAATCTTACTAATTTGAAATATATTTCGCAGTATTAGCACGTCTAAAACATTAATATTTTGTCCTATCAGCTCATTTTTGAATTCATCAACACGCTTCTGACTTGTAATACTACCTTCTTGAAAGTTCGCTGCAACATCAACCTTGCAGCCAAAATCTTTCAAGATTCTGATATTGTCCATATTAAACAAATCTATCATGAACGCAACAGAGGCCAACATCAAAACTTAGGGGTTATTATGATTCACCAATTCACGCATTGTGTTTAATAATTCTTCTCATAGTCATACTAAGCCCTTCAGTTTTCACATGTACAAATACTCGATGTGCTGTGGATAACAGTTCGTAGATAAATTCCTGCATCCTAGCGCGATGATATGTAACAATGTGCGCATCATTTGCTGAGGTTATTTTATTTTCTATTCCATCATGCCATACCTTGCGTACGGCTTCGATGGAAAAAGATTCTCTCAGATTCTGTTGGGCAGTTTTAGCCATTTTTTTCATTTCGGAAATATTATCTATCGCACAAATAATGCTTTTTTTCCAGCAGTCTATGCTATTGTCTACTAGAACACCATTTCTGCCGTCTTCTACAACAAGAGTATATGGTAGACAACGTGAATAAAGGCCTAATATACCGTTTTTTGAGTATTCTATATATTTGTTGAAGTATTTCCGATTACAAAAAGGTGAATCTGGCAAAGGAGACAAGCCTATATCAAAATCATGTCCTGCCATATACTCATTATACATCTCAAGCGGTTTTGAAGGGATTAACTCTATCCACTGTGTATTTGCCAAACTATCCAGTCGTGGTTCAACCCCCATTAAAGTCAATGATAGCCGATTCCCAAATCTTTCATAAACTTCATTTAACGTCGGTTTTATATATTGGTCAAATAATTCGGTGTGATCTCTTCCTGCAGCATAAACTATTTGAATTTTGTCATCTACAATAGGTACCGGTTTTATATCCTTCTCCAGCACATGAGCATCAATGATAATAAAATTTGGCTTTGGCGCAATCTTCTTGTATTTTTTTAGTATCAGTGGATTACAAGTAACAACGACATCTGAATCCTTCAGGCATTGCTTCACAAATTTCTTTTTCCAACGTTCTGTTGAGCCTATCGGCAATTCTAGGAAGTCATCATCATATGTCGAGACGAACAATTTTCCTGCTATCCTAATTGCTTTCATAATCCGCACCATATAGATACTTGCAGGTCGGATGGCATAGCAAGCATTGCACCAGTTTAAATCTTCCGCAGAAGCCCTTCTTGACTCAACAATTTTAACTTCATGTCTACCATCATTTAATATAGAAGTTAATGAGTTCAGATTAACCTCTATAGTAGTATTCCATCGATCATATAACGCTAAAATCTTCGTCATTCCTCCCTCCTAATCATTTACTCCCAATGATCACTTCTATGAAATGATCATATGAATGTCTATCTTTCACCTCTTGGGGCCGTGGCACATACTTTTCGTCTAGGAAATTTGGTAAGTCATCAATATTTAATCCGTCAACAATATAAACATTGTTGGGAAAATAAATATCTGTATTAACAATGTTTTTATTAGTTGTCAATAGTTTTACCTCAAAAAACAATGACTCCAAATCTCTCATGGTAATACCTTGTTGATTGTCCAAAGCAATATTAAGGACTGACCTCGATTTAGCTATTAAGGTAGTAATATCATCATAATCCATACTCTTTTGATAGTACGCTTTACGTTTTGATAGTTTACCATCTGCTACAATAACAAATTTCGTCCTTAGCCCCATCCCATTCAACTTCTTTTCAAGTTGCAATAGGTACTCTCCACGTCCTTTATCTTTACCTACAAACAACACATCATATACTGGAGGTTCTTTCGGTTTTACATATAATTTAAAATAGCCATTCTCGTGGAAATGTCTTAAACCATATTTTCTGCTGTCGTAATCATCATATGTCCAAATCCTCCAGCCTTTAGGAACTTGTGATGGAAAAATATGTTTAGCCTTACCTACCATATTACCATAAAGAAAGTTGAGCTGAGCACCTGGGAAAATGCTTTGAACCCATTGTAAATACTCTACTGTTATCAATGGATCAGATATAATGACGTATTTAGGGGTTTCTTTGTATATGTCTTTGTTGAACCATATTTTATGAGGAAGAAAAGGACATTTAAAACAAATTTCGCGTAACACGCGTTGAAATAAGTTATGCTCAACATATGGATTATACACCTTATAACCTTCCATTAAAGAACCATTAAACAAGAATCCTTTGCCTGGAGTTATCTGTAATATTTCATTTTTGTTTATCATAAAATAGACTGCAAAATTAAACTTTTAGGATTCTAGTCTTCAACCTTTTCCAAAATAGCTTAAAACTACCATGTTTAAGCATATTTACTGCGGTATTTAACCATCCTCCTACTCTAAAGCAGTAATACTTTAACTTAATTAGTAGTATTCTAGCATTTACAAAGGAAATAGAACTGGTCTTGCACTTATACTCAGTAAATTCAGGAATGTCATATATAAGTTTGTACAAAACAGCATCAGCTTGAAAATTATCGTACAGATGACGTTGCGCATTGTTTATCAAATTTAATCTTAAGTCTGCACTTTCAATCATACGGCTAAGAGCTGCACTCCAACCTTCTTTACTATTGTCAGTAAAAAGGCCATTGTAACCATCTTGAATTACCATACGGTAAAGAGGGCAGTCAGAAAAGACTGCTGGAATCCCCGCCAGGGTATATTCAATATACTTATTAAAATACTTATATCTGAAAAAGCCTGTATCAATCAAAGGGGCTAATCCTATATCGAAACCCTCAGTTCCGAGATAACGTTTAAACTCTTTATAAGGCATATGAGGAACGAAATGCACTTCAAACAAACCTTCAAACTCTGACATGTCAGGGTGGAGTGCCATTAAGTAAATTGCCAGACGATTGGCATATTTCTGAGCTAGCATATGTAAGGCGGGTCTCATAATCACATTAAATAAATTATTGCTGCCATCATTTACATAGATAGCCAGTTTTACTACACCTTTGTGCTCCCCGTCTTGCGATGTCAGATACATCTCATTTTCTTCAACGATAGTATTTGTCACTACATATCGATACGTGTGGCAGAAAGTTATATACTTTTCGGCCAAAAGACTATTAACCGTCAATAAACAGTCAATATGGTTTAGTATTGATTTCAGACAGTCATGACGTTTCCCCCAATATCCTGAACCATCTGCACCGTAAGAACTCCCTAAACTCAAAAAATCGTCATCAATAGACAGGACTACAAACTTTCCCATCTTTTTTGCTAGAGCAGCTAAATCTCGTTCTATTAACGAAGTGCTTCGTACTAACAATAGCACGTCGCACCATAGCATGTCTTCTTTTTTGACTTGAGACGCCAATAGACCACGGCTTACCAGAAGCCCTCTTTCCTCTAATAGTCTGTGTACTCGGCAAGTTTCAATATTACCAGGTTCAACTCCTTCATATACAATTAATATGTGTGTCATTATTTCTTTAAGAATTTCTCCATCAAAAATCCTTTTGCCTGGACATAGTTGGAGTTCTTGGTAGCCCTGGACAATACCAAGTATACAACAGCCCCAGTAACAATCTGAAAAAACAGGATGACCATTTGATTCCAAGGCGCCATTCCTAGTAAGAAAACTATAGCACACATCACAAGTGACATCATTAGCGAAGGGCTAATATCCTTCCACAGTTCAGAAAAAGTATAGTTCAAAAGACTGCGGACTTTGTATTGTGTTGTTAACGCTACAGCTAAACTTACTATCAAGTTTGATAAAAGAACAAATAAAATATTCAATTTGAAAAAAACTACTAAAAGCCCCCCTGTTACCATCAGTAACGATCTTAAAACTTCAACATGAACACTATATTTGCTCTGTCCCTTAGCATAAAAAGCGCTGTAACCTATAGCCCTTATTGGATTAACAGCATAATAAAGACAGAGGAAATACATAAGGGGAATACTTGGAGCCCATTTTTCTGTTAACAAAATCGGAATCAGCACCTTAGCGGTTCCAATAAGACCAAACATCATGGGTAGGATTACATACATTGTCAGTGACATCACCTTTCTTAAGACCGTTTTCATCTCCTCGTCACTATTTTGTCTGGAAGACAAAGTGGGCAAAAGTACGCTATTGATTGAATTGTACGCATTGAGTCCTATTGTTTCAGGAAGAATATTCGCTCTATTCATAAACCCCAAATCTTTGGTGGAATATGCTTTTCCTACAATAAGATTGGTAAAATTATTTCCGAAGAAGTCAAGAAACGAAGTACCTAAAACACCAATCGTAAATTTTGTCATACTTTTAGCAACTCCTAACGAAAAATTAAAAGAAATCTTCCAACGAAAAACTATTAACAACATGACCATTTCTATCAGATTAGAGGAGACCTGCTGTACAACCAGTGCCCATACTCCGAAGCCCATATATGCCATCACCAATGCAATAAGTCCCGAGGCAAGGCTACTTGTAAACGCAGCTATTGTCATCTTCTTGAATTGCATCTCTCGTGTAGCTTTTGCACGGATTACTGAAGATACAGATTCAAAAAAGAGTAAAAGAGTAATTACTCTTAAGACTGGACAGAGGTCAGGACTTTCATAAAAGTCAGCAAATAGAGGTGAGCAAAACCAAATGATGACATACATAACGGACGTAAATATCAAACTCATTGTCATCACAGTTGAATAGTCTATGGGTACTATTTCTTTTTTCCGGATGAGGGCTACATTAAAACCATTCAGGATAAAGATGTCACAGAAAACGATGAAAACCATCGTTAGAGCAACCACGCCATATACCTCCGGGAGTATAATACGGGCCAGTAAAACAGAGATAAACAATGTAACTATTTTTCTTGATATAAAATCAACAAATCGCCATAACGCGCTGGATGCAAATTGTGTTGATGAGACCTTTTCCATATTCCTATTGAGGTTCCTATTTGAGAAACTACCCTAAAAAACTATACTATTCCAATAGATGAAGAAGCCACCATCAATTATTGAAAAGATACCTATAACAAATATAAAATAGAAAATGAGATATGAGCATCTCATCCACCACCCAACATTTGATTTGCTTAACATATATTGTGATGACACATTAGCAATCGAAACTGCAGTCAATATATAGACATTCTGAAAAATACGATAAAAATGATTTGAAATACCCATCAATGGCAATGCTAAAAGCATGATTATGTTAAACCTAAAAATATAAATTGGCAGATTTGACAATAAAATACTATTATTATTAATCCTCATCTTGTACTTTTTCATTGCAACGTATGAGAACCAAATATTGACAATGACTGCTACGGATAATAAAATGTTTTTCCAATAAAAGAGGCCCTCTAACTCAGACAAATAATGTTCGTTATAGTAATCACCAAGTATAGCTGTCGTTATAAGTTTGAAACTACCTGACTCTATAAAAAAAATTAAACTAATAACAAACACAAAGACAACACGAGCTAAAGACTTTGTGTTAATTTTATCACAAAATGCGATAAGTCCTAACAGATAAAAAAAGGAAATATAATGAAATAATCCTGCTATGACTACCAATAAGACATAAAGCCACTTACCTAAATTGGTTCTGTTCAAAAAAAACAAGAAAAAGCCCCAATACAAGAAAGATACTGCAATTCCATTTCTCATTTGAGACGAGAAAGTGATTATTGGGAAAATGTAGGTAATAGCTAAAACCCATGAGGGAAAATATGAGTACTTATAAACAAATGTAAAAATCGGTATAGACCACAAGAGGAAACATACCAATCTAAATTGACTAAAACTTATACCTGACAAATTGGAGTAAAACAAAAATAAATCCCACAACAGAGATCTTTCACTTTCATCAACATCATTTGCAAAGAAAAGTTGATTGTAACTTGCTTCATAATTGCGTAAATCAAAACCATCTGAAAAGTGTGTGGATATAAATAATAAAGACAAATATAACAGCAAATATAAGAACTTTGACTGTTTCTTTATTATAGCTAATAATATCAAAAAGCAAACAATACTAAAGTATACCATCAGCCATTTTCTACTTTAATATATAAATTTCCCATCAGCCACATTCTTCAAATGCTGGCCGTATGGCGATTTCCCATATCGTTCAGCGGAAGCGATGAGCGTGGTTTTGTTAATCCATCCATTCTTATAGGCAATTTCCTCGGGAGCAGAGTTCTTTACGCCCTGCCGTTTCTCGATCATCTGTACGAACTCAGAAGCTTTCATAAGACAGTAATTGAGTGCTTACTTGTTTTTATGCCCTGCTCGTATTAAATATTGCTGCTTCATTTTCCTCAATCCCTCTTCACTCTCCTTCGCCAGTTTCTTGTCGCTCTTCGGCCAATTTGCTACGACCTTGATTCCGGGAATATAACTGTCACCCGTAAAGAGATTGTCTCCAATTATGTAAGAAAGGCAGGAAGAATCGTGCCCAGGAGTTGCTAGTATCTTCACTTCGAGACCGCAAATTGAGAGTATTTCTGAGTCAAAGCATATTTGCACAGACTCATCTAAACCGCTGAACACAAAGTCTTCGCAATCTGTATGGTAGTGAGAGATGTTCAGTTTCGGACTGCGCAGACCTTCCAGACCGAACTTGTTGGTAATAATTTTGACTGAAGAGAACTGCTGGATAATCGCATTCAGACCATAGATATGATCAAAATGCGAATGAGTGAGAAGAATGTGACTCAACACTAATCTGTGTTCAGTTAGATAGTCTGTAATCGGTTCAACGTCACCGCAATCCACAATCATGGCTTGCCGTGACTCTTCCCCATGCACAACGTAAGTGCAGGAGTTGAAGACAAAGTTGACTATCCTATGGATTATCATTAGCACAATGGACCGAAAAGGCTGCTCCATTTGACCAGCCGGTCGATGAGGAACATGCCATCCCAAGGCATTTCAAAGTTTAACATTCTGCCAATCAGAGGGAATCGGGCAACTCCCTTTGCTGAAGCAGCATTGGCAAACGCAATAGCCTTGTCTTCCGGTGCAGCGATACCGATAGTCTGAATGAAGTCTTCGATATGAGCAAGTGCTTCATCAATGTGGTTGACCTCATGAACCATCAGAACACGAGAGTAAACAGGTTTGCACCACTCGCTCTGTTCTTCGTTAGAAAGCAGGACAGACCAAGACATTGTGTCACTTCCCCAAATCTTACCTTTGAAGTCATAGACTCCACGAGCTGAATGGATGGCAGAAATCTGTTCTGGAGAAATGATTGGTTTCGGAATCTGAATTTCAGTCTTCGGGAAACTCTCTGCAAGAATCTCGCAGAAATGCTCTGGAGAAATCTCTCCACCACGCTCAATATAGAGATTGTGAGGTGAAGCACAACCAGCCTGGTCGAATACAGAAACATCAACAGATACACGGCGGGCCAACTTCTTGGCTTCCAGCTCAGAACTAAGTTCCTCCTTGGCAATCACTGCGTAAGAAAGTTTGGGACCGAAAATCACTGTCTGGCAGTCAATCACCGAAGGATAAGCAGCAACAACTTCCACTGCTTCCTTACCTCCCCAAGCTATACGAACCTTTGCTGCAAGCGACATCTGTTCGCCAAGCTTCTGAGCATTGCGAGAGAAGTAAACCACAGCTATAGTCTTTGCCAAGTCATCACCATTGATGGTGTAACCATCAACGGTTGTATATGTCAGTCCTTCAAAAACACTTACAAGAGCTGAGAACACTCCGCCATCCTTGGCTGCAACTTTCAAGAGGTTGACATTCTTTGTAACGATACACTGAACAAGTGCAAACATGCCAAGAATCTGCACGTTGCCAGCCATCCAGTGACAGCACAGTCCACGACCAACAGCATGAAGCAGATGCTTACCGCTGTCAGGGAACGGATGATAGCTGTCCATATAATGAATATTGCCGCGCAGACCTTCCAGAGCAACCTGTCTCAAATGTTTTGCGTCACACCACTGAGAGAGGAAGAACAGACCTTTATCCTTCAAAAAAGCAAACTGTGGGTCATGCAACCATTTCTGGCTGGCAACTCCAATCAAACCAATCAGAGCCTCGATTGGCTGCTGCTTCAACCACTCGTTCTGAGTATTGAGCTGAGCGATAATCTCCTTCAATTGACCTGTGCCATCCTCAGCTGTCAAGTCACCTTTAAAATACTGAACATCGAGATTTGTATCATTGATTGCAGACTTTGCAGCCTTCTGGCTAAATGTAAGTTTTGCAGAAAGGATGTCACCGCAACCACGTACCTCTGCCTTCTTCAAACGACCAACAACACGGAACCTCTGTCCAGGCCTGCCATACGGACAAGACTCGTTCTCCAATATACCAATATCGTCTGTCAAGACAACATTACCTGGATAAGAGTGAGGAACAGGAGTGATGAACTCCAACATACCTTCCTTGCCTGCTTCGACCGGCTGACGTGTCACTGTGTCACGAGCAATGACACGCACATAGCTTGAAGCGTGCTTGCAACCACAAGGGCAATCTGGATAGTTCAATCCCATCTGCTCTGTGAAGCCATAAATATCAATGACATCAGTAGGTTCTATACCGAAGCATTCTGAAAACTGCTGATTAAACAATTCCTTGCTGATCTTCTCGCTCTCCAGTTTCTTCCAACCGCCGATGTGAATAATCTTTGAACCTTTAGGCAACTGAATCTTAACGTCGCTACCAACAATTGACTTCAACACATTCTGATAAAGAATGTACGTGAAACCGAATACCACAACAGGTTGGCCGACAGGCAGTGAAGTCACATATTCCTGAATACCTTCCACATCAAAGTAAGATATACCATTCTTTGCTTTGAGGAAATATCCAACCTTGCTTGCAAACTTCAAGTAACCGGTCACAGCAGCAAAACGTGCTCCAAGTAGTCTGCGATCTGCACCTCTGGGGTCGATGTCCATAATCAGGAACGGAATGCGCTTTGCTCCGATAAATTCGCTGATTACCTTCACCATTGCCTTGCTTTGACGTTTGGCAGTTATCTTGTCTAGTACAACTGTGCTTGGCATTCCAGATGTTGCCGAAGACTGCAATGCCATTATCAAGTCTTCTTTCGGAACAGAATTCAGCTTGAAACCAAGTTCCTTGAACACACTCACTGCCACAGCAGGAATGTTCTCCAACGAAGTGATGTGCTGATGTGGGTCAAATCCCTTGCAGTCGCAAAACTGGCGATACATCTGGTTGTTTTCATAATGAAACACCAGTTCTTCCTGCAATGACTTAATGAAAAGTTCTTCTACTTCTACACTGCTATCATAAGGAGGCATAGAAAGCAGCGCATCGGTTATATATATTTTTTCTTCCATGTACATTGATTTATTTCAACAAAAAACGTTGCAGTTTGCCAGATACAGTCTTTGGCAATTCAGCGATGTGCTCTATATAAACAGGCACTTTGTAGTTCTCCAGTCTTGCTGCCACATATTGCTTTATCATATCATCGTCGTTGGCTGTGAGGGTTCCTACCACAAATGCTTTCACCACCTCGCCCATCACATCGTCTTTCACACCGATGCAGGCTGATTCTTCACATCCTCCTATTTGGTTGATGACTTCCTCAACCTCAACAGGGCTCACCTTCTTACCGCCAACGTTAATTATCTCTTTTATTCTGCTTTTCAGATAGATATACCCCTCATCATCCTTATAACCCCAGTCACCTGTACGGAAATAATCTCCATAGAATTCCTGACGAAAGTCCTCTTCGCTCATTCTCCAATAAGAAGAGCATACGTGGTCTCCTTTAACACAGATTTCTCCTTCTGTACCTTCAGCAACTATCTCGCCATTGTTCATCACGGCAATCTCTCTGCCAGGAGAAGGTTTGCCTATCGACATTAGGTGAGCTGCGTCATCATGGAAAGACAGGAACGAGCTGCGTGAAGCTTCTGTCAGCCCATAGTGCATGCAAATCTTTGTATTCGGCAATATTGACATGAGTTTTCTCTTGTCAACTTCCGACATGAATGCGCTGCCAATCTCTATGTATTTCAATTGGCCAGCATAGTCAGCGAGTTTCTCTCCACTCATTTTCTGGATGTAGCTCCAACTCGACGGAACCATACCAAACCCAGTGCAGTGGCAACGTTCCATCTCCGCATAGAACTTTTTCATACTAGCAAAACTACCAAGAAAAACAAGCGTTGCGCCTTTTGAGAAGACACAGCGCAAACGACCGAGACCAAACGAGTGGCTGATTGGCAGAGCCAACAATTCAACATCATCAGTTGTGTTACCAATGAATGTGTCAATTTGTTCAACCGCAGCCTTCTGGTTAAGGAAAGAAAGTGCAACACCCTTTGGCAGACCAGTAGTGCCTGTCGTAAACATTAGGTCGGCAATGTCTGCCAGCTGAGGGAACTGGAGTTCTACAGGCTGTTCGGCAGTGACATCAGCAAACGGAATCACATTCAACTCTCCCTTGCTGCGCAGTTCACCTACAATCAACTTCGGCTGTGAACAGTCCAAGATTCTCCGCAAACGGACAGGATTTGTCTCCGAATCAATAGGCACACATACCAGCCCTGCCATGTGAGCACCAAAGTAAGAGTAAACGAACTCCACCTTCTTGCTTGCCGATATCACAACCCTATCACCATGCTGCAAACCACACCGCTTGAAATAAGCGGCTGCCAGCATAACCTTCTGAACCAGTTCCTCATAACTGACCTTCACAGAACCTGCCACGATGGCAAGTTTCTGTGGAGTCAGTTTCGCAGTTTCAAAGATTCTTTCCTCGATAGTCATAGTTTAAAGCTTCTCTTCTACAGCCTTGACAATGTCGCTTGCAGCTTCAAGCTCCATCATCTCTTCTGGTTCAAAGTTGATTTCAAACGCTTCCTCAACAGATGAGAGTATGGTCAAATGCCCCATTGAATCCCAAGCAGGGAAATCACCAATAGTACTGTTAAGAGTTATTTCACTCACAGAGACCTCGCAAACTCCAGCGATAATCTCAAAAACCTTTTCTTTTACGCCCATTGTTATTATTTTTATTATTCCAACTAGTCATTTCAAACCTCCGTCAATACGAATTATCTGACCATTGATGAACGAAGCTTCATCAGATGCAAGGAACACGATTGTGTTTGCAATCTCCTGAGGATTGCCAAGTCTCCCCATCGTAGAAATCTGCTCCATCGACTCAATGGCCTTCTGTCCCATCATTGTTGCAAACTTGGTATTGGTCAGACCAGGAGCTACCGCATTAACACGGATGTGCGAAGATGCCAACTCTTTAGACAAGACCTTGGTGAACAATGCCATAGATGCTTTGGTCGCACCATATACACTGTTACCGATGTTGCCATCGATACCAGCTACTGAAGACAGATTGATGATACAGCTGTTCTCATTCTTCTTGATGATGCCGAGCAGTGACTGCGTAATCTGTAACTGAGCAAAATAGTTCACTTGGAATACCTTCTTCACGTCACTCATCTTTGTGAATGGAAGGATAGCAAGATGTGGTATACCAGCATTATTGACAAGAATGTCAATCTTAATCTTCAAAGCCTTGATAGCCTTTGTTCCTTCCTTGATGCTCTCTTCGTCTTCGAGGTTGAAGTAGAAAGGATAAACCTGAACGCCATACTCTGCTTTCAATCCTTCCATAAACTTCGTGAACTTCTCAGATTCCTGCAAGTCGCAGAGTATCAAATCTGCATGACGTTTTGCCAACTCAGTGGTAACCGCTCTACCCATACCACCAGCAGCTCCGGTGATACATACTACTTTATTTGAAAAATCACTCATAATTCAAAAACATTAATATTCAATTACAGGCAATACTTTGATAGCTTCTGCCTCCATATATACTGAAGCCCAAGACAAACCTGCACCAAAACCACACATAATACACTTAAATGGCTTGCCATCAATATTCTCTCTAATTTGGCTTGCCATAGTCAAAGGGATGGTACCACTACTTGTGTTTCCGTACTCATGAATACAGTAAGGAACCTGCTCCTTCTCAAATTTCAGCTTCTTTCGAATCTTTTCATCAATATATTCATTTGCTTGATGTAGCAACAAGTAATCAACACTTGTCATTTCAAGGTTGAAATGCTCGCAAAGTTCCTTTATATTCTTTGGAACACTCGATATGGTAAAGCTGAACACACCCATACCATCCATAGCTACATGAGTCTTGTTCCTAATAACACCAGGTTCAAGTTCCACCATTTTCAGAGATTCCTCAGTAATCGGTTCACGAACACCACTAGAAGGAGCAATGATTGCTTCTTTTCTGCTTCCATCGCTATTCAAGTTAAAGAACAATGGTTTTGCTGTAGTATCATATTCCATTGCAGAAGCTGTTCCACAATCGCCATGAATTGGCCAAAGAGTCTTGTCAAGACGAGACATGATCTTGGTCGGTGTATCACCTACAAGCAGAAGAGCACGCTTCATATTTCCAAGAGTTAGGAGCGAACCAACAACAGACAAACCATAGCAATAACCAGAACAAGCCATAGGAACATCTATTGTATAACAAGTCTGCGGAAGTCCAAGTTTGCCTTGAATAACAGTAGCTGTATTCGGTTCAATGTAGTCGCGAGACACAGAAACATAAACCAAGCAGTCGATGCTTTCTTTCTCCCAACCGAGTTCTTCTATCAGTCTTTCAGCTGCAACAGTACAATAGTCAGAGCATACCATACCATCAGGAGAAACATGACGCTGCTTGATACCAGTCAACTCCTTCACCTTCTCCGCTTCACCCGGAGCGAAACACTCCAGTTCATCAAGAGTCTCTATCTCTTTAGGAACAGCACATGCAATACCCTTTATCTTTACATTTGGAATTGTTAGAAATGCCATAATAGTTTATTAAATTGTATATCCTCCGTCAATGACCAGAGAATGGCCTGTAACCCAAGAGGCTGCATTTGATAAAAGATAAATTATGCCATGAGCTATATCTATAGGATCGCCATAACGTTTTAAAGGATAAGCTGCTTTATCTGCTTCAAATTGTTCTGCTGTCAATGCATCAAGGTTAATTAAGGGAGTATTCACCATACCTGGACAAACCGAATTCACTCGAATCTTTTTAGGCGCAAGTTCTCTTGCAGCAGATTTCATTATAGAGTTTATTGCAGCCTTTGTTGCATCATAAACACAATTGCCAGAAACGTGAGTATAAACTCCACCAATAGAAGATACGATAACTACTGAAGCAGAGTCAGTAAGTTGCTTTTTCTTTGCGAACAATCTGAGAATTTCCATTGGAGCAAAGAAATTCACTTCAAATATCTTATCGACACTTGCACGTTTACAAAAATTAAAAGGAAGGGTTTTAATAGTACCTGCGCACAATACAAGTCCGTTTATCTTTTCTGCTACTGTAACGACTTTTTCTAGTTCTTCTGGAACAGAAAGGTCGGCAACGATAGCTTTGTGTTCTTTTCCTACATTGTCCAGACCTGCCAAAGTCTCGTTCAATCGTTCTTCATTACGACCTGTCAATATAACTGTAGCACCCATCTTTGCACATTCTATTGCAGTAACTTTACCTATACCAGATGAAGCACCTGTCACCAGGATCGTTCTCCCTTCAAGAGAATATGGATTGTACATATAATCAAATTTCAATTAAATCAGAGATTAATATATTATCAATTTCTAAAGCAACAGTACCCCAAGATAATCCAACGCCAAAGCCACAGCACAGAAGTTTCTTTGAAGAAGCATTAACTTCGTTTCTAATTTCTGTAACAACAGTCAATGGGATTGAA
>OHAA01000793.1_pt1 | contig 17923 bp, 25 predicted proteins | sample 1606051 | NCBI WGS metagenome assembly OHAA01 (sample SAMEA3541493, study PRJEB24748) | human gut metagenome | biome: human gut; feature: human-associated habitat; material: faeces | place: China | collected 2012
ATCGTGTCCCAGCATATCCAGCTTCAGGAGGTTATCCTCCATGCAGTGGTATTCAAAATGGGTGGTGATGGTATCGGCGTCCTCGGCATCCGCCGGGTGCTGCACGGCGGTGAAATCCTCCACATCCATGTCATCCGGCACCACCACCAGACCGCCGGGGTGCAACAGAACGTTATGAATTTACTTGGGTAGGAAAAAATGCTTCAAGAGTGGAAGCAAATACGACTACAAATAAGACTCTACGTCCATGTATAGAGGAAAGTAAGGATTGGGATAATACAGAAAATCTCTATATTGAAGGGGACAATCTTGAAGTACTCAAATTATTGCAAAATAGTTATTTTAATAAAGTAAAAATGATATATATTGATCCTCCATACAATACTGGTAATGATTTTATTTATATAGATGATTTTGCACAAAATATAGATGAATATGAAGAAGCCAAAGGTTCTTTTGATGAAGAAGGCAATCGTTTATTTAAAAATACAGATACTAATGGTAGATTTCATTCTGATTGGTGTTCTATGATTTATCTTAGATTAATATTAGCTAGAAATTTATTAGCTGATGATGGAGTTATATTTATTTCTATTGATGATAATGAACAAGAAAATTTAAAGAAAATATGTGATGAAGTTTTTGGTGAGAAAAATTTTATTGCACAGGTTATTTGGGAAAGAGCATATGCACCAGTAAATTTGAAAAAACATTTTTCAGAAAATCATGATTATATAATTTGTTATGCTAAAGATATTGATAAGGCTATTTGTAATGGATTACCACGAGCTTCAGAAGCAAATGATAGATATAGTAATCCTGATAATGATCCTAGAGGTGTTTGGCAAAGTGATAATTTATCAGTTGGTCCAATTGTGCAATCAAAAATATATGAGATAATAACGCCAGGTGGAAGAAAAGTATTACCTCCAGAAGGATATTGTTGGAGGCTTACCAAAGAAAAATTTAAAGAATATATAGAAGATAATAGAATTTGGTTTGGTAAAGATGGAAATAACGTACCAAGAATAAAAAGATTTTTGTCAGAAGTAAAACAATCTGTAACACCAATGACTATTTGGAAATATAGTGAGGTCGGACATTCTCAAGATGCAAAACAGAATTTGAAGAAACTTTTTGATGGTAAAAGCTTTTTTGATTATCCAAAATCAGTAGAATTAATAAAAAGATGTATACAATTGTATTCTAATGAGTCATCTATTATTTTAGATTTTTTTAGTGGTTCAGCAACAACTGCTCATGCTGTTATGCAGTTAAATGCGGAAGATGGCGGTAAGCGTAAATTTATTATGGTGCAATTACCAGAAAATATAGATGAAAAGAGTGAGGCTTTTAAGGCTGGTTATAAAAATATCTGTGAAATTGGCAAGGAACGTATTTGTCGTGCTGGTGAGAAAATAAAAGAAGAAGCAGGGCTTAATGGGCAGGATTTGGATATTGGTTTTAGAGTATTGAAATTAGATAGTAGTAATATGAAGGATATCTATTATAGTGCTGATGAATATGATCAAGGAATGCTTGAAAATATGCAGTCAAATACAAAAGAAGATAGAACGGATTTAGATTTATTATTTGGCTGTTTAGTAGATTGGGGATTGGAATTAGATAAACCATATACTACAAAAGTAATCAATGGTCATAAGGTGCATATTTATAATGATGGAGATTTAGTAGCTTGCTTTGAGAAAGATTTGGATATGAAAACTATAGATGAAATTGCAAAATTACAAGCATTAAGAGTAGTATTTTGTGATAATAGTTTTGTTGATTCAGCTACAAAGATAAATGTAGCTGAACATTTTAAAATGATTGTTCCTGATACTGATATAAAGATTATATAATGAGGTGAGCAAATGAGATTACAGTTTAAACATCAGAAATTTCAACAAGATGCTACAAATGCTGTTTGTGATATTTTTGCAGGACAGCCTTATAGTTCAATTAATTATAGATTAGATAGTGGCGATAATATCGTTTTACATGATAATGCTTGGGCAAATGCAAAAGTACAGATAGATGATAATACTATTTTAGAGCGTATAAATAAAATCCAGCGTGAAAATCAAATTGCTGTATCTAAAAAATTAGAAGGTAAATATAATCTCACCATTGAAATGGAAACTGGTGTAGGCAAAACTTATACTTATATAAAAACTATATTTGAACTTAATAAAAGATATGGTTGGAGTAAATTTATAATAGTGGTACCATCTGTTGCTATTCGTGAAGGTGTATATAAATCTTTGCAGATAACACAGGAACATTTTGCTCAAGAATATAGTAAAAAGATAAGATTTTTTGTCTATAATTCGCAAAGATTGAATGAAATAGAAAGTTTTGCGTCAGATAATGCCATTAATGCAATGATTATAAATTCACAAGCGTTCAATGCCAAAGGAAAAGATGCTCGTCGTATTTATATGGAATTAGATGAGTTCCGTTCGCGTAAACCGATTGATGTCATTGCAAAAACAAATCCTATTTTAATCATAGATGAACCACAATCAGTAGAGGGACCAAAGACAAAAGAAGGATTGAAAAAATTTAATCCTTTGTTTATATTGCGTTATTCTGCTACGCATAAAAAAGATAGTATTTATAATATGGTTTATCGCCTTGATGCAGTGGAAGCTTATAATAAAAAATTGGTAAAAAGAATAGCAGTGAAGGGAATTACGCAAAAGGGGATAACTGCTACAGAAGGTTTTGTTTATCTTGAGAAAATAAATTTATCAGAAAAAGCTCCAACTGCTATGTTGCAATTTGATGTAAAAGGTGCAACGACTATTCGCAAAAAAACCATGAAGGTAAATGAAGGTTTTAATCTTTATGATAATTCAGGTGAGCTAGACGAATATAAAAATAATTATGTAGTCAGCAGTATCAATGGTAAAGAAGACTATATTGAGTTTTTAAACGGCAAGCGAGTATATATTGGACAAGTATGTGGTGAAGTCAATGAAGAACAGTTGCGACGTATTCAGATACGAGAAACGATTTTATCACATCTAGATATGGAGAAAAAATTATATAACAAAGGTATAAAAGTATTATCTTTATTTTTCATTGATGAAGTAAGCCATTATAAGCAATATGATGAAGCTGGACAGGCTCAAAATGGTATTTTCGCTAAAATGTTTGAAGAAGAATATGAAAAAGTTTTAAACGAATTCCAATTGGATTTAGATAGTGATAGTTATAGAGAATACTTAGAAAATATAAGTGCCAATAAAACTCATGCAGGGTATTTTTCAATTGATAAAAAAGGTCGTATGCAAAATGGTAAGATAAGTAAGAAAGAAAATACTTCTGAAGATGTTGATGCATATGATTTGATTATGAAAGATAAAGAGAGATTATTATCTTTTGATGAACCTGTTAGATTTATTTTTTCACATTCAGCACTTCGTGAAGGTTGGGATAATCCAAATGTATTTCAAATTTGTACATTGAAGCAAAGTAATAGTGAAATCCGCAAGCGTCAAGAAGTAGGTCGTGGTCTTCGTCTATGTGTAAATCAAAAAGGTGAACGTATGGATGAAACTGTATGGGGAGAAGATGTACAAGATATTAATACATTGACTATTATAGCTAGTGAAAGTTATGATAGCTTTGCTAAAGCATTGCAAAATGAATTAGCAGAAGTCTTAGAAAATAGACCAAAAGTAGTAAGTAGAGAATTATTTGAAGGTAAAATTATCAAAAATAATAAAGGTAATCAAATAATCATAGATAAAGATATGGTAGATACTATTTATTATGATTTGGTAAGTAATAAATATATAGATAGAAAAGGAAATTTAACGGATAAATATTACGAAGATAGAAAAGAAGATAATATTGAATTTTCCCCAGAAATAAAAGAGTATACTTCATCTATTTTGGATATTATAGATAGTATATATAATGAAAAATCTATTGATATTGCTAATGCTTATGATACTAATGTTGAGTTAAAGTTGAATGTAGAAAAATATAATATGAAAGAGTTCCAAAATCTTTGGTCAAGAATAAATAAAAAAGCTATTTATGAAGTAGAATTTGATAGCAAAGATTTTATAAATAAGGCAATAGATGCATTAAATCGAAAACTACATGTAACGAAAATTTATTTTAAAATTGAAAAAGGACAATTAGATAAAATAAAATCCAAAGATGATTTATTATCAGGTACAGCCTTTGTCAAAGAAACACGCAATGAATATGATAGTAAAAATATTTCTGTGGCTAATAGTAGTGTAAAATATGATTTAGTAGGTAAATTGGTAGAAGGTACTGGGCTTATACGCAAAGATATTGTAGCTATATTAGTAGGGCTTGAAAAAAATGTATTTAATCAATTTAAAAATAATCCAGAAGAATTTATTATCAAAGCTACTAATTTAATTAATGAAGAAAAAGCAACGAATATAATTGGTCATATAAAGTATAGTTTATTAGATAAAACGTATGATATAGATGTATTTACAGAAAATACGTTAAAAGGAAAACTAGATGTGAATGCAATGAAAACGCGTAAGCATTTATATGACAATTTAGTATATGATTCTAAAGTTGAAAGAAATTTTGCTACAGAATTAGAAGCATCAGATAAGGTAGCTGTATATGTGAAATTGCCAAATAAATTTTTTATTCCTACACCTGTGGGAAGATATAATCCAGACTGGGCGATTGCTTTTTATGAAGGTAGTGTAAAACATATTTATTTTGTGGCGGAAACAAAAGGTACAATGTCTTCAATAGAATTGCGAACAATAGAAAAATCTAAGATAGATTGTGCTAAGAAATATTTTGAAAAACTAAAAAATGATGATGTAATTTATGATGTAGTAAATAGCTATGATAAATTATTAAATATCATAAGTAAATAATAAAAATAGCCTTTATACTAAGAGTAGATAATTTCTCAAGTATAAAGGCTATCTTTAATTTATAAAGTATTTAATTTTAAAGGAGTTGCAGGAAGAAGGATTAAATTGTATTAATCTATATCAATTTGAGTAGTTGTTGATTGTGGTTGAAGTTTTGGCAATGTCATTTTTAAAACACCATCAGTATATTCAGCTTTAGCGTTAGCTTTATCTATCTGACCTACATAGAAAGGATTTCTATTATAATAAAGATTGACAAAATATGATATAATTTAGATAAGAAATATATTTAATTAAGTATTTATTTTTAAGGATTTTAAATGATAGAATTAGTAGGATATCATGGAACAATAAAAACTAATGCAGAGAAGATACTTTCTAGTGGTATTTTTAAAGAAAGTAATGAAAAAGATGATTGGTTAGGTCATGGAATATATTTTTTCGCTGACGTAGAAAATGCAATTAAATGGGCGAATGAAAGAGCTAATAGATATAATGAAGAAGCAGTTGTATTATCTGCTAATATAAAATGTGACATGAATAGGTATTTAAATTTAGATTATCAGTTTAATCGTAGAAAAGTTTCATTATTTTTTAAAGATATAATAAATAAATCTGATAAAGATATTAGTTTTTATAAACGTGATGAAGAGAAAAGATGTATAGCTTGTGATTTATATAAAGATTTTTTTGGAATATACGTAATAGAATTTACTTTTTCAAGAAAGGTAAAAAAGGTCATTCAGAAGATAAAGATATATTAGGATTTAGTAGTGTACCAGAAAAACAAATTTGTGTATCTAATCATCAGTGTATAAGTAATATCAAGATTGTTAGAGGTGATAAATATGTTGAAGGAATATGAATATAAAAAAGCACTTAAACTTTTAGATGAACTTTTGGATAAGTATAATATTCCAAATAAAAAATCTGAAGATGGTATTGCTAGAATTGATGGTTTAGTAGTAGATGAGTATTTTGATAAAATAGATTTATTTGATGATATTATAGATGATAAATACGATATGCCAACTCAAGATATAGAAAATATAGCAGAAACAAGTTATGAAGATGATGTAGAACTTAATGAATTTGTTTTAGCTGCATAAAAGGGAAAAAGAAATGATAGTTAATCAAAATGAAGTGAAATCAACAGCATTAGAAAATATAAATATGTATTTTGAAAATATAAGTTTTCAAAGTAGTGGTAAAAATATAAAAGATAATACAAATGAAATAGATGTTGGATTTAAAGAAAATCATAAATATGAAGAAAATAAAATATTTATAAAGTTATATTGTAAAGTAGAAAAAAAAGATAGCTTTGAGTTGAATTTATGTTTGGTAGGTATTTTTATAGTAGGAAAAGATTTTCCAGTTAGTAAATTACTACCAAATGCTATAGCAATAATGTTTCCTTATTTAAGAAGTCAGGTAACTATTATGACAACTCAGCCAAATGCGACTCCAGTAGTAATACCACCTATAAATATAAATAGTTTTTTAAAAAGACAAAATGAAAAAATAAATAAAAAATAAATATTATCTTTTATGTTTGAATAGTTATGATGAATTATTAAATATCATAAGTAAATAATAAAAATAGCCTTTATACTAAGAGAAGACAAGTTCTCAAGTATAAAGGCTATCTTTAATTTATAAAGTATTTAATTTTAAAGGAGTTGCAGGAAGAAGGATTAAATTGTATTAATCTATATCAATTTGAGTAGTTGTTGATTGTGGTTGAAGTTTTGGCAATGTCATTTTTAAAACACCGTCAGTATATTCAGCTTTAGCATTAGCTTTATCTATCTGACCTACATAGAATGAACGTTGCATTGTGCCATAATAGCGTTCTTGATGAATGTAGTTACTTTCTTCATTTGGATTTTGTTCGTTTTGCATTGTAGCTTTGATAGTTAAATAACCATTTTGATAATCAAGAGCGATATTTTCTTTTTTTACTCCTGGTAATTCAGCAGTGAGTTCATAAGCATTATTTGTATCTTTTACGTCAACTTTGAATGCATTGAACATGGAATTTACTGGAGCAAATGCGTTTTGGAAAAATGGTTCATTGAAAACATCAAAAATAGATTTGAAAGAATTATCTCTAGATGCAAGATTATTTGTAAATGTAGGAATTAAACCAAACATGATAAATACCTCCTAAAAGTTTAAAAGTCAAATTCTATTTAAAAGAAATTAGTCAATATTAATTTGGGTAGTTGTTTCTTCTTTAGTAGCTTTTGGTAAAACTACAGTCAAAATACCATCTTGATAAGAAGCTTTGATATTTTTTTCATCAATATCGTCAATGTAGAAAGAACGTTGCATTTCACCTACATAACGTTCACGGCGAATATATTTTTCTTGAGGTTTTTCATTTTTATCATTAGCATTTTCAGCAGGTTTTTCTTCTGTGGAATTTGTAGTAGTTGTTTTAATTGTTAAATAACCTTTGTTGTAGTCAAGAGAAATATTTTCTTTGGCGATGCCTGGTAATTCAGCAGTGAGTTCGTAAGCTTTATCAGTATCTTTTACATCTACTTTAAAGGATTTTACATAAGAATTCATTTTTGCAAATGGTTCATGAAAGAAAGGTTCATTGAAAACATCGAATAATTTATTGAAATCATCATCACTTTTAGCAATATTTTTGGCAAATGGAACTAAACCGAACATAAATAACAACCTCCATGTATAGAGCAATAAATAAAGTCAAAAAGTCAAAGATTGTTTTGAATTAAACGGACTATCAAGTCCGCATTTAACTTTTATTTATTGTTATTAGTAAAATTATAAGATTAAAATTTAGATTTTGTAAGTATCTTAAGGGACACTTCTTATCTTTCGTATCTCTTAACGTCCTTACAATTATTATTATACTCGAATTAGTCAAAATGTCAATAATTATTTTTGACTTTTTGACTATTTTTTTATACTTATTTTATAAGCCTTTATAGAGTTTTTGTTATTTGAAATTTGACTTTTTGTTATTTTGAAAATATATGAGAGGTACCATTTTGGTACCATCTCTTTATGAATTTAAATATGCATCAAATTTTGAAGCAGCATCTACTTTTCTGCTTTTAGTAATATGCAAATAAATTTGACGTGTTGTAGAGTCATTGGTATGCCCTAACCGATCTTGTATTACTTCTAATGATTCACCTGCTGCTGCTAATAATGATGTGTGGGTATGGCGGAATGTATGTGGATGTATCCAACTTAACCCGATTTTTTTGGCTATCTTTTTTATGAAGCCGTATAGATTACAGGTCAAAATTGGTTTTCCTGGATAATATCGAGAAGTAAATATAAAATTATATGTTCTATCCCAATTATTTGCATTTTTTATTTTTTGTTTATTTTGTATTAATCGCCATTCTTTCATCACATCTATAAAAGATTGTGAAATAGAAATTTCTCTAATACTATTTTTAGTTTTTGGAGTTTGTACATAATAATTTTTTTGACTGCAACCATAGATGTTTTGGGTAATTTTTATAGTCTTATTTTTTGTATTAAAATTATCCCATTCCATAGCACATACCTCGCCTAATCTAGCACCAGTATAGATTAGAAAAAATACCATATAATAATATGGATATGCATATGCATCATTTTTAGCTTCATTTAAGAAAGTGAGTAAATCTTCTTTTTCTAGATATAATGGTTTAGGTTTTTGTTGTAGCAGTTTAGTTTTTTCGATTAAAGTCATTTTAGGTAAATCAATATTTTCACAAGGATTATTAGTGATAATATTATTTTTTAAAGCATGTTTAAATATCATTTTTATATAGGATAAGTTTTTTGTAATAGTTTTACGTTTTTTACCCATATCAAGCATATTTTGTATATATGCTTGAATATTTAGAGCGGTAATATGTTTTAATTTAACATCTTGCCCCCAGAATGATATTAATGCTTTTAATAGATATTGTATGCCCTTTTGTGTAGATATCTTAGTATAATGTTGATATTCTTTAAACCAAATTTCTTGAACATAATAGGCAAATGTTATATCTTTAGGTTTAGCAAATACCTTTCCCGCATAATATTGGGACTCTATTTCTGCCATTGCTTTTTTAGCATCGCTTTTTTTAGTAAAGCCACAGCGTTTGATACGGATACGTTTTCCTGTATCATCTCTACCAACATCTATAATGAACCAATATGTTTTGCCTTTTGTCTTTGTAAGGCGTTCATGTATTCTAGCCATAGTTTTCCCCTTTCACTATGCCTAGCTATTACTATGTAGAATTGTGTCTAGTAATAGACACAATATTAAATATTTATTTGTTTAATTATATAATTAAACATTATGAATAACTTTAAAATATTTGTAAAATAAAAAAGCAGTTATTATCCATGTACGCATATCTGTATCATTAATATTTATGCTACCACCTGCATGGGCAATATCATTTCTTTTTAATCGCATATTGTTAATTTCATTGGTAATTATTGATGGACAAGGTATCATGTTATTATCTGTTATAGTCTTAGGCAATAGACTCTTTAATTTTTTACTATATGGCATACGTTGAGTTTTTATATCATTATGTCCGTTTTTATTTAAGAATCTCGTTAAAATAAATTCACATGCAATTTGAAGTTTTAATAAAGATGAGTTATAATCCTTATTAAAGTAGTCATAAAAAGCATCAGATAACTCTTTAATACAAATATCATTGATACAATTTTTGGGTAAATAAACATAAAATACACGTACTTTTGAGTAACTTGTATTATTAGATGTATTACATAAATTAATAGGGGCTAAAGTTCTTTGCAAACTAAACCTGTTTATTTGAAATGGTGAGTTCATATGCATCTCTATAGGAAATATTGTATTATCTGGTGCATAATTTATAAATAGAAGTTTACCTTCACCGATTTCTTCAGTCAAATCTAAAACACATAAATCTTTTAATTCTATGTCTAAAGTGCCGTATTTAGCACCCAATGGTAGATAATGTAATCCAAAATCTACGGATCTTTTATCAAATAATTTATTTTTTAATTCATTAATAATAGTATTATCTAAACTTTGTTGTTTAAATATATTTTCAAAAAAGATATCTGATAAATAATTAGGGATGTCTTCTTTTATAGAAGATGCTTTTATTTTTTCACAGAATGGTATTTGTAGCATTTATTTACCTCCAAGGAGTTGATTTATATGAGACCAGATGAGTTTAAAGAAAAATTGATATTATTAGATCAAGAATACTTGAAAAATAAAGATTTTGAAACAGTTTCTTGGCAAGTAGGAGCCATAGTATGCGATTTTTTGGAAAGCTTAGGTTATAAGGAAGAAGCAGATATTGCTCGACCGTATTTATAAATTTTGTTAGCACCAGTGAAAACTGGTGCTTTTTTATTTTTTATTTCTTGTATTTAATATACTTTTGTCAATACCATTTTTTAAAGTTACTATAAATGGATTTTTTGAAGGCTTAGGGGAAGTTGTAAATGATTGTGGCTTTTTATTTACAATTTCATTAATATTAACTGAATTGTTATGGTTATTTTGATTGGTAGTCATGATAATCTCCTTTACTATATCTCTTTTAAATAAATTGAAAAATAAATAGCAATTAAAATTAATAGTATCAGTATAGCATATAAAGTATGTGTGAGAAATTTTGCACGTTCTTCATTTCTACTTCTATGTTGGGCAATAATATCTTTATATGTTTGGATAATGATCATTAATTCATCTTTATGACGCTCGGAAAAACGTTCATCAGTAATAAGATCTATATTAAAAGCATTATGATTACCCGCAGTTATTATTTTGATAGTTTTATAAATAATAAATCCTAAGGTGAGATAAATACCTAATCCAGCAATGACTTTTAAATTTATGATTAAAGGTTGTACCGTTGTAACAGTATAAAGTAAAAAGTTTAATTTTACTTTATCAAATAAAAATGTTGATATAGTTGCTATAAATGCAAAAATAAAACCAGCTCGTGTTTCTAAGCTCTGTTTTTTTGCTAACTCAAGATCATATTCTTTTTTTAGTACCTCTAGATATATTTTTTGATTAGATATTATATTTTGTACTTCATCTGTATTTTGAGTAGTGTTATTAGTGTTGGCATTATTATTTTCTACAGAATTGTTATTAGTGTTGGTATTATTATTTTCCACAGAATTGTTTTCATTGGATGAATTATCTTGATTATTCATAGGGAACCTCATTAATAAAAAATTTAAGTATTATTTTGAATATTGTAATTGAGATAAATCTATTTAATATAAGTTTTTAAGATGTATAAATTTTTTTGGAATACCTTGTGCTGTGGCTAGATTATAAATGCTATAATTGTTTCATTTAAGATAGCAAAAAAGCCTTATATCAATAAAGATATAAGGCTTTCTCTTTTAAGTTGCGAGATTATTCGCTGTGTCCTAAATTTAGATGTGGGTAAACCACTGTGTTTATATCTTTATTATATATTAATTAGTTATGTTTTGTAAATAGTTCAATCATTTTTTTATCGATTGAATTTAAATTATTTGTTGATAATTTGAGATTGTATAGAATATCATATTTATTTGTGGGATCTATAATTCTCATTTTACTAACTGTTCGTATTTGATTCATAACAGCAATACTACCATATTTTAATGTTTTTAATTTGTTAAATGCCTTTATCATTAAATTAGATTGTTTAGTTAGTTCTTCTATTTTTTGTTGAATATCATTTAAATCAATTTTTTCAGAATGAGAAAGCATATTTCTTAAATAGTTTATTTCGGTAGGAATAGATATTTTTAATGCTTCATATTTACCTTGAATTTTGAAATATAGTTCTTGACCTAAATATAGTTCTGTAGGACGCAACTCTTTAATATCTTTATCTCGTTTTAATGATGTAAGAGGAACAACTGTTATATTAGGATTTTTTTTATTACTGTCTTTTAATACAATTGCATAATGTAAACCACCCAATTCTGATCCTAAGTTAAATCCAAAATTTATATTAACAATACTACCACGATAAAATTCTGGGTAATATTTAGGGTCAAAAGTATCTTCGTTTTTTATATAGTTTTTATAATCGCGTAACCAATAATATAGTAATGCTGATTTTTTATAAGTATTTGGATCATCTGTTAAATTAATAAGTAAATCTCTGTATTCTTCAATAGTAGAATTAATTTTATTTTTTAATTCTTCTTTATTGGTAGGGTCTTTGAAATCCATGCTATCGCTCCTTTATTATAGTTAAATTTTTAGCCTTAATTTTATTAGATTTTTATTTATTCCAAAATAATTAGCCATTTGGTCTAATGTTAGATGTTTGACTTCAGCAATAGCTTCATCAGTTATTAATAAATCAACTGCAAATTTATTTGCTTCTATTTCTAATTTATTTATAGAAAATAATGTGTTATCTCTTAAAAATGGTGTGTTCGCTTTTGGGTGTAATAGTGCGTGTCCTAGTTCATGTGCTATTGTAAATTTTTGTTTTGCTTCTACTAAGGTATTATTTATATGTATGAATTTTTGCCTGAAGGCTGTATTATAATATCCGTTTATTTTACCTAATGGCTCGAATAAGATTATAATACCTAACTCTTGTGCTATTTCTTGAGGATTATTGGTTTTGTATTTGCTTATTAATTGTTTAGGAGTAACTTTTTGCACAAAAACCACTCCCATCAATCATCAGATTTATCGTTTTTTTGGTATTTTTTAGGCGTATATTTTTTCTTAGCTAAAGTTTTAGCTAGACGGATACTATTTTCTAAAGATGCTTTTAAAAGTTCTTTTGTTTCTTCGTCCATTTCTACAGGTTCTCCGTCAAACATTAAGGCTTCACTATCAATGGAAGCAAGTGCCTCATCTAATTTCTTTTTTATATCTTTTTCGTCACGTGATGTTAATGTCGGTTCATTATTATTTATATCATTATCTGTTAATATTGTATCTAACGGTTGATTAAGAGCATTGGCTATTGCTTTTAAAGTTGCTAAGCTAGGGTTATATCTATCTTTTTCTATATCTCCAATATATGACCTTGATAAGTTAGTTAGTTTAGCAAGTTCCATTTGAGTAAGACCAGCTTTTTTTCGTGCTTCTTTTATATTTGTACCTAATGTATTCATCTTCTACACCTCTTTTTGTGCGGTAATTCCGTCTTTTTTATATATTATAATACATTTTTGACGGAATTACTATTGACAAAATGACGGAAATACAATACAATAAATACATAATATAAATGAGAGGGTGAATAAATGATTGGTAATGTTATAAAAAAAGCTCGTATAAAGAAAAATATGACACAACAAGAAATAGCTAATAGAGCTGATGTTTCAAGAGCGTATTACGCTGATGTAGAAAGAGGGAGATATACTCCAAGTTTAAAATTGTTAGCAAAATTAGGGTCTATATTAGATATAAACCTTAATTTTTTAAAGAAAATTGACGGAAATACAAGTCAAAAATAAAAGGAGATGATTTAATGGATAAAGACCCATTAGAAATTGCTTATCAGGATTTAAATATTCACGATATAGTGGAAGGTAGATGGAGGAATATTAAATATATCAATCCTGATGCAAGGTATCCTGAAAATGCTCGTGTTGAATTAGTGGTTGTTGTTGATATGGCAGTGAATAACCAAAATAAAAAAGTAAAAAGATACTATACCAAAAAAGGGACAGTAATTGGTGAATTAGATATAGACAAAGAATAGGAGATAATTTAATGAAGGAAAGATTATTATTTAAAGATTATTTAGATTGTATTTTTACATCACAACAGCAAAAAATATTGGCTTATTGTGTAAAAAATAATATCAATGTCTGTCTTTATGGTACAGGTCTTGGCAAATCATTAACAGCAGGTATTTTTCGTAATGCTGGTTATAACAATGTATTTGCACCTGAAGATTGTACTGATTTAAAAGAAGGAGCTTTAAGCATTCCAAATAAAACAGGTACGATTGCTCTATGCATAAAAAAAGAGTCTCACGAAATAACAATTTCCGCAAGACTTTTAAAAAAAGATGAAATTGAAAAGTGGTTATTAAAAGAGGTGATAATGTGAAAAAAACCTATGAAGAATTAGAAAAAGAAAATGCCGAACTCAAGCGACAACTTGAAGAACGGCAAATTATATATGAACCTATTGCTAATGAAATTATAGAGATTTTTGCAAAGTATAGAATCGAATTTTGGGAAGTTACAGGATTACTTGAATTGGTAAAGTTAAAATGTCAACATCAAAATTCTGATAAGTCTTTAGGTTGAGTTTATTCTTGTAAAATTTTTAGACCAATATTAACGGCTAATGTTTTAACAATGTCTAAAGAAGCAGAACCACCAATTCTTTTTAAGTCTTTTTTGACATTGTTCCATATAGTATCGTTTTTTATTGCTTCTAAATAGTCGCATCCGTCAAAAGTCATTCTAACAATTTGTATAGCGTCATAAGGCTTATAATCAGGAGATAGTACAGTTACACAACCACGTAAGATAATAAATTTTTTATCTGCTAATAAATCGATATGATACTTTATAACATCAATAGGCAAATTTAAATTTACAGAAATATCATATATACGAATTCGGTTATTATCAGCGTTTTCAATGTATAACAAAATATTTCTAATTATATCTAAATCACGTTTCAATATAATCACCTCCTCGTAAAGATGATTATACCAAATATATTTAACATATGCTTAGCTATTACTAATTATTCCCTTATTGTAACGAACGCTTGGCGGTGGGTTATTGATGAAACCGCTGTATCAAAATTTATAGCTTATCTATGGGTAGCAACCAAATAATTGAAAGGAGATTATGTATATGCCTGATTGGAATTTAGAGTGTGAAATAAAAATTCGAGCTTTAGAAGCTTTGAAAGAAAATCTAGATAAAGAGATTGATGAACTAATTAATATCGCCAAAAAGGTTCAGCAAGAACATTTAGAAGTCATAGAGGTACAACAAAATCTAAATGATATAGAAAAAGGGCCATTGACTATAAGTGAATTTGCTAAAAAAGCGAAAGTAAGTTATGGAGCTATTTATGAAAGAGTACGTACTGGAGTAATAAAAGCCAAAAGAGATGGACGTATTACACGTATACCTTATTCAGAATATGAAAACTATATGCAAAGGATTTGAGAATATGCAGACAATCTATGAAACGAATGAGAAAAAGGGGATTGCTATTAAATTAACGCCCAGCATTTTTAAACCTAAAGATTTGCCAATAGTTTTAGATAATATTAATAAATTCTTTTCCATATTAAAAAAAGCTGACCAGCACATGGCTAATCAGCACAAATAAAAAAACCTTAACTAAAGTCTACCATAAAAAGTTAATTTATAAAAGGAGTTAATATCATGGAATTAAATGTAAAAGTAACAATTGAAGGAACTGAACAATTAGCACAAGCCATAGGAGCATTAGCGAAAGCTTTAGAAGCAAATACAAAAAATGCAGTGGTTAATGTTGCAACTGAAGAAAAAGAAGAAATTGTTGAAAAACCAGTAAAAAAAGTTACTAGACAAAAGGCAAAGAAAAGTGAAGTAAAAAATGAAACTTCAGTTGATGAAGAAGTAAAAGAAGATAGCACTAAACCTCAATTGAGCGAAGAAGAATTGAGAGATAACTTAAAAAAAGATTTAATGGAAGCCAAAAAATCAGATGATACATTGATGGGGAGAATGAAAGATACTTTACACAAATGGGAATTAAAAAAATTAAGTGATATTCCAATTGACAAGATAGATGAATTTAGAAAGGAAGTTCTTGGCGAATGACCGAGCCAGCACATGCCTTATTAAGTGCATCGGGTAGTAAAAGGTGGCTATCTTGTCCACCTAGTGCCCGATTAGAGGAAACATTTCCTGACAAAGAAACAGCAGCTGCACGTGAAGGTACATTAGCTCATGCCATCGGAGAATTTTATCTAAAGTATTATTTAAAGCATAATCATACCAATGTTACCCTACCAAAACAATTTAGAAATCAAGAATTCTATAATAAATCAATGTTTGATTATGTATTTGAATATATAGATATTTGTATAGAGAAAATTAATACAGCATTAAGCATAGATAAAACAGCTTATATAGCAATAGAAGAAAAGATTGATTATAGCGAATGGGCAAAAGAGGGTTTTGGTACAGGAGATTTAGTGATTATTACTGATAAATATGTAGAAATAGTAGATTTAAAATATGGTAAAGGTGTAGCTGTTAGTGCTATTGATAATACACAAATGCAGATGTATGCCTTAGGTATAATCAGTAATTTTGGTTTTATGTATGATTTTGATACTATCCAAATGACTATATTTCAGCCACGTAATGGTGGGATATCTAGTCAAGAAAAATCAGTAAAAGATTTGATTAAATGGGGAGAAAATATTGTAAAACCAACTGCTGAACTTGCCTATGATGGCATAGGCAAGTTCAATGCAGGTAAGTGGTGTTTATTCTGTAGGGCTTCATTGCGTTGTAAAAAATACTCTGAATATTGCTTAAGTGTAGCAAAGTATGATTTTATTGATCCTGAATTTATGTCTGATGAAGAAATGGCTGATGCATTGAATAGGATAGAACCTCTTATTCATTATGCCAAACAAATAAAAGATTATGCGTTATCTGAAGCACTACAAGGTAGGACATGGCCAGGCTATAAATTAGTAGAAGGTAAAAGTTCTCGAAAATATAGTGATATTGATGCTGTAATTGGTAGATTACAAAAAGCGAATATTGATTCATCTGATTTTATGAAAGAGCCTGAATTAAAGTCTATAACTGAATTGACTAAGTTATTAGGTAAAAAAACATTTAGTATTTTACTTGATGATTTAATCACTAAAATATCTGGTAAACCTACACTTGTTAATATTGATGACCCGCGACCTGAATATAATAGCCCTGAAAATGATTTTGAAATACTTGATTAAAGGAGATTATGAATATGAATGATACAAAGTTAACTTTAAAGAATGTAAGGCTTTCTTATGCTAATATTTGGGAACCAAAAGAAACACCAAATGGGGATTTGAAATATGGTGCGTCACTTATAATTCCTAAAACTGATAAAAAACAAATAGCTGAAATAAAGAGAGCTATAGAAGCTGCTAAAAATATAGGTAAATCTAAAGTAGTGAATAAAAATGGTAAAATTCCACCTAATTTAAAAGTAGACCGAAGGGCAGGAAGAAGCCTTGAAGGGCTTAATCGGGGCAAGGTCTGAACTTGTTTATGTGCGCAATGCGCTTCATGCCCTGCCACAGACTGAGAGGCTGAAACTCTTCAAGAGAGCCGACTTCATGGAGCGTTGGCTTCAAGGTATCAACACCCTGATAGAGGAATTGAGCCGCATTAGGGACAAATTCTTAGATATGTTATGATAGCAAAAGCATCAGCGATTCAGCATGGGCAGTCAATGACCAATTACGCAACCAAGAACAACCGTGCGGACATCGTCAAGACTAATCATCTTAGCGAGGAGTTGCCACCTATGGGCATGTGGGACGAAATGGTGCTGCATCAGTCCATGTTCAAGCAGAGGTATGCCAAGAAGCCCATCGAACTGACGTCCATCCGCTTTGAGCTTTCCCCATCTGAGGAAGAGGCACGGAACTGGACGATGGAAGACTGGTGGAGATTCCTTGACGAGTTCATCCGTGAGATGGATGGCATCTCCAAGGTGAACCACATCGGGAAGAAGAAGGGTAAGGCTGCAACTTCGGTCAAGCCGACCAACATAGCCAACTCGCAGTATTTTGCCGCCCTTCATCGTGACTCAAAGAGTGGCATTCCCCACCTGCATCTGGTGGTGAACCGCATCGACATGGATGGTAATCTCAATGATGTGAAGTTCATCGGTGAGCGTGCGGTGATGGCTGCGAAAGCAGTCAATAAGCGTCATGGCTGGAAGGATGCCATGGAAATTCGTCAGGAGCGTATTGCAGAGGTGACCAAAGCATGTATGGATGTGCTGCGCTCAATGCCGTTCTTTGACTGGGATGAAT
>OHAA01000798.1_pt1 | contig 17889 bp, 9 predicted proteins | sample 1606051 | NCBI WGS metagenome assembly OHAA01 (sample SAMEA3541493, study PRJEB24748) | human gut metagenome | biome: human gut; feature: human-associated habitat; material: faeces | place: China | collected 2012
GACCCTTACAGGGAAACGCATCGACCTCATCAGCCGCACGGGCGCCATCAATGCCACGGCCAACGCGGCCACCAAGGCCCTCAGCGCCGATACCCTTTCGGCCAGTCTCAACGCTGACGCAGCCGGCGACATTACCCTCAAAAACACCAATGGCAACATGCGCATCGGCTCCATCGTCAGCCATAACGGCAATGTTAATCTCACCACCTCCGGCAGCTTTGAAGACGCCACTAGCGGCGGTACACTCTCCGGCAGCGGCGACAAGCTCCAGCTCTGGCAGGATATGGGCATTATCAACACGGCAGACACCGACGACAGCAAGGCTAAAGCAGCAGAAGCCGCTAAAAAGGAACGCCTGGATGCTCTTACAGGGCAGGGCAACAAGCTGGCAGCTGCTTCGAAACATACCTTGGACGATTACAACGCAGCCGCCGACACGTACGCAGCTGCCGCCAAGAATGATACGGACCTGCAAAAAGCCAAGACCACCTATGAAGATGCGGTCAAGGCCATCAAGGCGTACCAGTATGCAACCGAAGAAGACAAGCAAAAAGCCTTGCAGGAAGCTTACAATACCTACGACGCAGCCCGGAAGAGCTTCCTTGAAAGCCAAGGCATTACGGGCTTCACTGCGGAAGAACAGGAATACATCATTTCTGTGGGGGATATCAAGAACAGCAATTCCTACGGCTGGAGCAAGAATGACCTCTTGTACGCACTCCAAAGCAGCGTCCTGAATGCGCCTAAAGGAGAAGTACTTACTGTAGCTAAGGCCAACGTCCAAGGGAAGAACATTACCCTGAACGCTGCCAAGAACATCGGCAACGACGCCGACCCGGTTGTTATCAGCTACAAGGACCTGACGAAGCTGGAAAACCTCCAGCTCCTGTCCCAGGCCAAGGCCGGGGATCTGACTTGGAGTGCAGCGGACCAGACCGTTACGGTACGCCAGCAGCGCCCCCTGACCCTCCAGACCACAGGCAGCGTTACCCTGCAAGCCAATACCTCCAATACCACTGGCGCCGGCAGCATTTACCTGGCCGGGGTCAAGGATTCCGCCCTGAACGTAACGGGCAATATTTCTACCACGGCAGACGTCAAGCTCATGGCGGATAAGGGCGTCACCATGGAAAGCGGCGGCATTACCGCCAAGAACCTTATCGTCACCGGCGGCAGCGGGGACATCGGCAGTGCCGCAAAGAACCTGAATACGAACCTCTCTGGTACTCTGGATGCCCGCACGTCGGGTAACCTGTATCTCCACCAGACTGGGCTCGATGGCAAGGCGGCGCAGGTTCTGACCATTCAAAGCGTGGGCGGTAATCTGATTTCCCTGGCCTCTGATGCGGGCATGCAGATGACCACCGAAGAAGGCAAGAACATGGGTACCATCGACGGCCAGACCATCAACCTGACCTCGGCCAACGGTGCCCTGGGTCTTAGCACAGACGGCCTCCGCATCGCCAATAGCGGCGGCGTCCTGAACGCCAGCGCTGCAACAGACGGCCAAGGCATCTACCTGGCCGGTATAGGATCGGGTTCGCTGATCCTCAATCAGGTAACTGCCGGCGGCGACCTTTCCATCGACAGCAAAGGCTCCATCCAGCTGGGCCAGGAAGCTGTAGAGTCCACCGATACGACAGCGGCAGTCGACGCCATCGACAGCACCGTCAAGGCCGATAATATTACCTTGACGGCCGCAGGCTTCATCAACCTGGCCCAGGGCGAGTTGCAGGCCGGCGCGTATGATGCAGACGGCAAGCTCTTAGCGAATACGGGCAGTGTCAACTTGAACTCCAGCGGCGTTATTACCCAGACCAGCAACCATGGCATTTTGGCCAACACCATGAATCTGGTGGCCGCAGCCGGTATCAACATGCCCAGCAATGTGCAGGGCGAAGCAGAAGACAGCCGCATCAACGCTCTGGATACGATTAATATTACCAATACGGACAAGACCAAGGACGTATACGTAGAAAACAAGAACAACAAAAATGTAACGGTGAATTTCGCAGAGGGATCCACCGGTACCAACGTAAATATCAACAACCACGCCGATGACAACCAGACCAGCAACCTTACCGTCACCGGTAACGGCAACGCTGTCCAGGATATGGTCATCAACAACGCCAGCGGCAACGTCCACGCAGAGGGCACCCTGACGGCAGGCCGGAATCTGAGCATCACGGCCGCCACCAGCATCACCAACGACAAGGCTGTTACGGCTACCAGCGGCGCCATCAGCTTCACCGCCCAGAATGGTATCACCCAGACGGGCGCCATTACCGCCGGCACCAGCCTCACCGTAGCCAGCGAAACAGAAGGCAATCTGACCTTTACCGGAAATATTGAGAGCGGCACGGCTGCCAGCCTCAAGGCGAAGAAGGGCACCATCGTCATCGGTACGGCGCTGGTGGCAAACAACCTTACTGCCGGCACCACAGCCGCCATCAACAGCGAAGCAGGCCCCATTACCATCTACGGCAACACCCAGTCCGTAACCGGCACCACCCTCCAGACCGGCACCAGCGGTGACCTTAGCGTCAAGGGTAACCTGGACGCCACCGGCGCTGGCAACGTGAACCTGATCACTACCACCGGCAAGATTTCCGTAACCGGCAATATCAAAGCCGGTCAGGCTGTCAACGTCCGGACTACCAGCGGCAGCATCGGCATTACTGGCAGCGTCACCAGCGATGCGCCGGTCAAAACCACCGAAAAGACCGAAGCCACCGAAACCACGCCGAAGAAGGCCAAACGGATGCTTCTGGGCGAAGCCAACGAGACCCTGCCCACAACCGGCATCCACATTGACAGTACCAGCGGTACCATCACCGCCGCCGGCGACTTTACGGGCGGAACCAGCGGCGAAGCTAAGCTCATTACCCAATCGGGCGACATTATTTATAGCGGCACCCTGAGTACCGGCCAGGCAGTCCTGTTCCAGACCCAGACCGGCGATATCACTGTGGGCACCGATGAAACCGACAGTTCCCTGACGTCCACGGCGTCCACTGTTACCTTGGAAACCACGGGCAACACCACGGCAGACAAAGGGGATATTACCCTCTACGGTACTGCCGTCTCGGTAACGGGTACTACGGTGAAGACCAACTCCCTGGGCAATATCAAAATTGAAGGCAGCCTGAAGACTGTCGCTCCGGCAGAAGGTACGGAACTGGCAAAAGGCACGACCCAGAACGTTACTGTCCAGACGAGCACGGGCAATATCACCCTTGATTCTACCAGCACCACCACACCGGCCATCTCCAGCCTGGGCGATGCCGTAGTCCAGACCACCACCAGCGGCGGAATCAACATAACTGGTGACGTTATAGCCGGTAAGGCAGCGACACTCTCGGCAACGGAAGGAAATGTTAATCTCAAGGGCAAGCTGACGGCTAGCGGCGGTGCGGCCAATATCAGCGCCTCCGATACAGACGTGGATGATGAGGACGACCAGAAGGGCGACATCACCCTGACCGGTGACATCACCTCCACCACCGATGCTGCCAGCATCAGCACCAACAACGGCGCTATCAACCTCCAGGGCAACGCCAGTGCAGCCAAGGCTCTGGAAATCAAGGCCACGAACAACGGCAGCATTACAGTCGGCAAAGCCAAGGATACGGCTGGCACGCACGATTACACCCTCAGCGGCGACACGGCTACCATTTCCACCAACACAGGCGCCATCGACCTCTTCGGCCTGACGAAATCCGTAACCGGCACGACCATCCAGACCGGCACCGGCGACATCGACGTCCACGGCAGCCTCCAGACCGTCAAACCGGCAGAAGGCACGACCCTCACCGAAGGCACGACCCAGAACGTCACCATCCAAGCTGGCACAGGTAACATCGACCTCACGGCAACCTTGACGGATACACCGGTCATCTCCAGCCTGGGCGACGCCGTAGTCCAGACCACCACCAGCGGCGGCCTCAACGTAACGGGCGCCGTCACAGCCGGTAAGCTGGCAACTCTCTCGGCAACGGAAGGAAATGTCAACCTCCAAGGCGCACTCACAGCCAGCGGCGGCAAAGCCACCATCAGCGCCTCCGATAAAGACGTTGACGTAGCAAATGCAGATGACGATAAGAAAGGCGACATCACCCTCACAGGCGACATCACCTCCGCAACCGACGCCACCAGCATCAGCACCAATAACGGCGCTATCAACCTCCAGGGCAACGCCAGTGCAGCCAAGGCTCTGGAAATCAAGACCACGAACACGGGCAATATTACTGTGGGCAAAGCCAAGGATAAGGAAGGCAAGCACGATTACACCCTCAGCGGCGACACGGCAGCCATTTCCACCAATAGCGGCAGCATTGACCTGTACGGGCTGACGCAATACGTTCTCGGCACGACTGTCCAGACCGGCACCGGTGACATCAACGTCCACGGCAGCCTCCAGACTGTCAAACCGGCAGCAGGCACCAAACTCGAAGCAGGCAGTACCCAAAACGTTAATGTGCTCACGGATAACGGCGACATCAGCCTGACGGCGACCCTGGATGACACGCCGGTTATCTCCAGCCAGACGAACGCCTACGTGGCAGCCAACCGGACTAACGACGCAAAGAAAGCCGGCGACATTACCATTACCGGTGACGTCACAGCCGCACAAAGCGCCAGCCTCGTTGCCAACGAAGGCAGCATCAAACTCACCGGCAATCTCACTGGCACGGCAGACGACGCCATCATCCACGCCTCCGACAGCGGCGTGGATGCCAATGAGGTAGGCAACATCGTGGTAGACGGCAGCGTCACGGCCGGCGACCTCCTGAACCTGAACACGGACAACGGCACCATCACGGCCGGCACAGCGGAGAAGCATACCCTCCTGCGGGGCAGCAACACGGCTTCCGTCACGACGGACAATGGCGCCATTACCCTCACAGGCAGCGTGGAATCGCCCCACGGCACCACCGTGGAAACCACCACCACCGGTGATATTACTATCACAGGCGACGTCAAGACCTGGAACCTGGGCGATCCGAAGCTCACCGGAACCGGCGACGTCCGCATCGCCACCAACAGCGGTGCCATCAGTCAGACTGGCGATATCCTGAGCAGCGACGACCTCACCGTCCAAACTGTCACCGGGAATATTAATCACACAGGCCTTGTCACGGCAGCCGCTGCCGCCGACGTCCAGACCACCACCGGCGATATCCTTCAGACCGGTAACGTCCAGAGCGGCACCACCACGGACCTCCAGTCCCTGACCAAGGGCCAGGTGGAAGTCTATGGCAATATCAACAGCGGTACGGCAGCCACCCTCTACGCCAAAGACGGCAGCATTACCGTGGGCAAGCAGGGCGCTGTTAATACCATCACTGCCGGCACCACCGCTGCCATTGCCACTGGCACTGGCGACATCAACCGCTACGGTAATACCCAGTCCCAGACTGGCACCACCGTACAAGCTGCCACGAAGGGCAATATCCTTGTGGAAGGCGACCTGACCGCCGCCAAGAATAACGTCCAAGTGGACACCAAGAGCGGCAGCATCGACCTCACCGGCGATGCAATCGCCAAGACGAACGACATCCTCGTCCAGTCCGAAAACGGCGCCATCAAGATGACTGGCGACCTGACAGCTGGCACCAATGTTACCGCCGACACGACAAACGGAAGCATCGACCTTACCGGCGATATTCAGAGCGGTGCAGCCACCTTGCTCCAGGCCACTAGCGGCAGCATCAGCCAGACCGGCCAGAAGATTATGGCCGGCACGAGCCTGACGGCTGCGGCCAGTGAAGGCTCCATCCGCCTCGATAGCGACATTTCCTCGCAAAACGGCGACACGACCCTGACGGCCAACGACAGCGGCGTGGATGCCCAGAAGGGCAACATCCTCGTCACCGGCACAACCCAGGCCCTGAAAGGAAACGTAAAAGTCACGACGGACAATGGCAATATTGAATTCCAGAACACCGTCAAAGCCGATCAAAACCTCCAGACTCGCAGCGACAACGGCAACCTCCACTTCCAGAGTGATATCTGGAGCGGCAGCAGCATCAGCGGCGAAACCACCAGCCAGGGCAATCTGATCCTGGACGGCACCGCTGAGGCAGTGGAAAATATCCAACTGAAGGCCGACCAGAACGGTTCCATTATCCTGCGCAAGGACCTGACTTCCGGGCTGGACACCAGCTTTGGCACCAACAACGGAGATATTCTCTTTGCAGGGCCGACTGACGGCACGGCAGAACAGATTCGCGTAACGTCCAAGCAGGGCAATATCGCAATGACCACCACCGGCACCGGGGATATCAAGGACAGCCACCGGGAAGCAGGCGGTGACCAGGCTCTGGTTTCTGCGGACACGGGCAACATTACTATCCGGCAGGACGGCACGGGCGATGTGGACCTCCAATTCCTCTATGCTCTGAAGGATGCCGGTGTGGAAGTGAAGGACGGCAGTCTGTACCTGGATACCATTGATGGCAACCTGGTAGCGGTCTTTGTCCGCAGCGGAGCTGAAGTGATGGATGTGAAACATATGACGGCCGGCACCCAGATTGCGGTAGCCGGGGCGGATATTGGCCTGGACAATGTAAGCCAGCGTGTTGGCTCGGATGGGTTCCTCTCCATCCAACCCGATGGTGCCAGCGCTGATGCACCTATCGAAAAGCTGACCATTGGCCAACTGAGTACCAACACGGGTGCCCGTTTCGACCACCTGTGGCTGCGCAACGGCAGCATTACCGCCACCCAGGGTGAGCTCCATTTGGATAAGCTTTACGTCCTGGATCACGGGTACTTCAGCAACGGAGTGATGGACACGGAGGTCTATGGCACCACGCCTCTGCCCAACGAGGCCACCCGCAGCAGCTACTGGAACAATACGAAACTCAATGATCCTCGGAGCCAGCTGACTGCCTGGATGGATGACAGTAACCCCATTGGCCGGGACGGGGCCTGGAAATATCTCCTGTTCAACGACCGGGGCTACCGGCAGTACTCCAACGGCAATCTGCTGGAGTTGGATCCTCACTACTATGTGTACAAAGAACGCTACAGCCTGAACAACTGGATGCGCACCCAGCACGCAGCGAAGTTCATGAATTCCTGGCAGCAGGCTTTCCATCCGGGCCTGACCTATATGGAACGGTACAATCTGGTGGATTATACCCAGGCCGTTCCTGTCCAGGCTGGGGAAAATGCTGAGACTGAGGACTTCTAAGAAATAGGACCCAGGGAAGGCAAGAGCGCCTTTGGCACAGGGTTTAAGAAAAAAGAGTCAGTAAGGCAGAACAAAAGCAGGGTTCCCGTCCCCTTTGGGGGGCTGGGAATCCTGCTTTTTACCGGAAAAAGAAGCTGCCCTGTGGCCGCAGATTTGCTTGCACGGGGGTGAAATCTATAGTATAGTATTCTAAGTTAGATTGTTTATGGAGCCAAGGCTCTCTGGAAAAAGGAGTAAAACGTGAAAGCATTGATTATTTTGTTGGTATCGGTGGCTGCCTGTGCTGGGGCCGGGGCGGCGTTTCATCAGGCAGGGCTGCAATATTTGCTGGATCCCCAGGGCTTTCTTCCGGCTCTTATGGGAGCAGGGGGCTCGGCGCTCCTGGTGACCGTGTCTTTGACGGTACTGGCTTTTGCCCTGAAGCGGTCCGGGCTGCTGCAGCGGACGTATGCAGGGGAACTGTTTGGAATCTGGCTGTTTCCTTTCTACGTGGCCAATTTCTTTCCGTCCTGGGCTATACTGCTGCGGAACTATGCGCCCCGGGTGATTTTGCTGGGCATTACCGCAGGGATTACGCTGCTGCTGTTTGGCCGGTTTGGCAAGGCGGAGCGGTAAGAGTATAGGGAAAATAGACAAATAAAAAGGAGCTGGACAAAAGTGGATTTCATTTTTGTCCGGCTCCTTTTTGCTTGGAAGCGATTCCGGTGGGAAAGCCGCAGGTCTATTTTTGCAGGGCTGCAGCAAGGACCGTAGGGGCCAGGGGAAAAGCCAAAAGCCCCAGGAGCAGCAAGGTACAGGCAAAGACGATGGTGCGCTTTTCTCCCCACTGGTCTGCCAGGCGGCCGCCTAACAAAGCAGAAAAGGCGGTGACGGCGTAGAAGGCACTGAGCAGGGTGCTGCTGAGAGACTCGCTTTGGGCCAGAACGTGGATCAGGTACAGGGCCAGGAAGGTGCTGAAACCGCTTTTGATAATGGAACGGAGGGTAATCAGGGCACTGAGCCGGGCAAAGGCCCCTGCATCATCGGTTCCCTGGGGCGTGGCAGCTGAGGCTGCTTCGCTCTGTTGTTCTTTTGTCTGGCTGCTTGGCTGAGGGGTGAAACGAGCTGCTGCAAGGGTAAAGAAAAGGGGCGGCAGCAGAAAAATCAGGGTTCCTGGAAGGCCCCATAGGGAAATGCCCAAAAAGGCCAAAAGGGGACCCAGGGTAAAGCCCAGGTTGCCCCCAAAGGAAAATATCCCCATGAGGGTTCCTTGGGCGTTTTGACTGCTGAATGCGTGGACCAGTTTGGCGGCTTCGGGGTGAAACAGGGCAACCCCCAGGCCGCTGACAATCACGGCGGTACAAAGGGCATAAAAATTATCCAAAAGGCCGGTCAGGGCCATCCCGCCGCCAGCCAGGGCAACTCCCCAAAGCATAAAGGCGGGGCGGTCTGTCCGGTCGGCCCAATGGCCAAACAGGGGCTGAATAACGGAGCCGGCCAGGTTGGAAACCATCACCAGGAGGGCAGCGGTGGTATAGTTGTAATGGTGGGCGGCCGCCAAAAAAGGCAGCAGGGCCGACAGGGTTCCCTGGTTGATATCGGAACACAGGTGTCCCAGGGAAAGCACCAGGCAGGCCTTGCGCTGCTCCGGGGGGAGCGTGATTTTTGCCATAACGGAAAGCTTCCTTTCAGCAGCTTCGGGAAACGAAATCCCTTTGCTTTTTTCTTTGATGATATTATAATTATAGAGTAAATTATGGCTGAAAATTATGCATATGATGCGTAAAAGTATGAGAATATTGCCAAAGGAGCGCTATGGACCAGGAAAGAGAACGGTACCTTAATTCGGTAAATCTGAATATCCACACGAACTTTCCGTATTTGGTGCTGGATGTGAAAGGGCAGCACGCCCAGCCCCGGAATCCGGGCTTCCAGGTGATGCACTGGCATGAGGATTTGCAGTTTGGCTATGTGCTGGAGGGTACCTTGGAAATTTGTACCTTGGAGGCGTCTTGGAAGGCGGGGCCGGGAGAAGGATTCTTTATCAACCAGAATGTGATTCACCGGGTGAAGCAGCTTGGCCAATGCCGGTATAAATGTTTTATCTTTCCGGCTTATTTCCTGGAATTTTATCAGGGTTCCCCGGCTGAGAAACTGGTGAAACAGCTGACGGGGAAAAGGGATCTGGCTTGTCTTACGTTTCCCCGGGACGGCAGCTGGCGGGAACTGGCGGCAGAAGAATTGAAACAACTGGCAGATCTGGAGCAGCAGAAGACAGAATTTTACCCTTACGAGGTTCTGGTGCACCTTGCTTTCCTGTGGCTGACGCTGCAGAAGAATCTTACGTTGCCGGGCGTCAAAAAAGAAAGTACCGTGGAACTGCGGCTGGGGAAAATCCTGCGGTATATGGAAGCGCATTACGGGGAAGAGGTAACCTTGGAAAATCTGGCGGCCAGTGCGGCAGTCAGCAAATCGGAGTGTATCCGCTGTTTCCGCACCGGTCTGCACACAACTCCCTATAAGTATCTGTTGGAATATCGACTATCCCGAGCGGCCCAGCTGCTGAGCCAGACCGATGAACCGGTAGGAACCATTGCGGCTAAGGTGGGATTTAACCAGGTCAGTCAGTTTGGCAAGCTGTTTTGGGTTTATTAGAGGGTGTGCAAATAGTCCAGCTGCAAGCGATAGCGGTAAAGCTTTTGGGTGGTGTCTTTCTCAACCCTCCAAAAGGAATACAGGAAAAACCATGTGGGAAGAAGCTTCCCACATCAGGGGAAGATGCGTGGGCGGAGAAGGCATGCGGCCGGAGGCCGCAGAAGGAGCACTCTCCGTCGCCTCGCGGCGCCACCTGCGCCCGCTAGCGCGCGAGGTTAGTTGTTAGAGAAAATTCGCAATAATAATATACTTTTGCTTTCTTAGTTACCACCACGTTATGCTCAGTGAAACATAACTTTAGAAATGTGGCGGTGCATTACTGTTGACTTCCATCAAGAGTTGCGGTCGCGTCCAAACAGCGCCACAGGCATCTTAGAAGCTGTTTGGTACACGCGACCCATGTGATAGCCGTCCAAGAAGCAAGTCCGCTAGGACGTCGCTGATTGGAGCACGGCGAACCACTAGGGAAGTGGCGCCGGAAGGCGACGAAGAGAGTTTGATAAAAAAGTAAATAGCAAAATAAATATATTTGTTTGATAAAAAATGTTGCTTTTTCGCGACCCTCGGCCGCAAATGCTTTGATAAACTTCCTCAGTCATCCCTACGGGCTGACGGCCCCTACACGCTTGCAGGGGCCAGTCTTAGGCCTGTACGAGTCATGTGCAAAACGGGTATAGCAAAGCAACATGGTTCGTAAATATCATGACTACCATGGTCTGTTACTTGACTAGTAGCGGCATAGAATGCTTCCTGCAAACGTGTAGGAAGTGGCACCGGAAGGTGCCGATAGAAGTTCACCAAGCATTGTGGATCTAGTGCCGCAGAAGGAGCACTCTCCGTCGCCCCCTTTCCACCACCCGGTGGGCGGTTCCCCTTCCCCGAGTGGTTCGCATTGTACCAATCAGCTACGCTCTTCGAGCTTGCTTCTTGGAATGCTATCACAGAGGTCGCATTAGCCGGTCCTCCATTGCTGCCTTGATGTGGACGACCGGATGCGACTCCCAAATGTGGAAGGTAGTGGCGCCACCTGCGCCCGCATGCACGCGAGGTCAACTTCTAGAGAAAATTGGCAATCATAATGTACTTTATGCTTCTTAGCTACCCCCACATTGTTTTCAGGAAAATATAACTTTAGAAATATGGTAGTGCCTTACGGTTGAGCTTCATCAATCATTGTGGCCGCATCCAAACAGCCCTAAATTTTCCCGTGGCTGTTTGGTTACTGTGAGCTGCGAACCACCTAGAAGGTGGGTCCGAAGACCTCAGGGAACGTTTCAGGATTTCGCGGTCTCTTTCAAATCCGACAAAAAATCCCCGCCAGCTTTAGGGCTGACGGGGATTTGAACTACTTATTAGGATTTTACGGCTGCGGTGTTCTTGGAAGTGCCGGCGTTAAAGAGCTCTTTGGTGCAGTTCTTTACCACCATAATGGCCAGGAACATCAGGGCCAGGGCTACTACCAGCTGGAGGCCTTCCACCATTACGGCGAAGGTACCGGCCATAATCTTGGTGTAGACGCCATAGATGGACAGGCACAGGGCGCTCATGGTCACCACGAACATGAAGGTCATGGGGAAGTAGAGCATCCAGCTCTTGCGGCCGGTGGTGCGCAGGAAGACGGCCAGGCCGATGAGTACCAGTGCGGACAGCAGCTGGTTGGCAGCGCCAAACAGGGGCCAGATATTCAGGTAGCCGCCCAGGCACAGCAGGTAGCTGGGAATCAGGGTGATGATGGTGGAAACGTAGGTGTTGCTGAGGAATTTCTTCCAGGCAGGCTGTACTTCGCCGGGTTCCGGGGCCATCAGTTCCTGGATCATCATACGGCCGATACGGGTAACGGCGTCAATGGTGGTCATGGCCAGAGCGGATACGCACATGGTCACGATGCAGGTGCTGATAAAGGGCGGGATACCAAACATGGAGAAGTAACCGCCGATGGCAGAACCGAAGATGGCAAAGGGGGTAGCTTTGGGCAGTACGCCGTTGGTTGCCACGGAGCAGGCAATAACCAGGGAAACTACGCCCAGGGTGGATTCAATCAGCATGGAACCGTAGCCAACAGGAAGCATATCCTTTTCGTTGGAAATGGTCTTGGAGGAGGTTCCGGAGGATACCAGGCTGTGGAAGCCGGAAACGGCGCCGCAGGCGATGGTGATAAACAGGATGGGGAACAGGGGCCGGTTGCCTACTTCAAAGGAAGTGAAGGCGGGCATATTGATGGAGGGGTTGCCTACGATGATGCCCAGAACGCCGGCCAGGATCATGCCCAGCAGCAGGAATACGCTCAGGTAGTCCCGGGGCTGAATCAGCAGCCACATGGGCAGGATGGAAGCCAGGAAGCAGTAGCCGTAGGTAACGTACAGCCAGGTGGTACGGCTGGCAAACAGGGGATGGGCAATACCGAAGCTGATCATGGCGAAAATGCAGACCAGGCCCAACACCAGTTCCTTGGCACCGGTAATGTGGAAACGACGGGTAACAATGCCGAAGATTACGGCAACGCCGATGTACAGCATGGAGATGGAACCGGCTGCGGCGTTAGGCGCCATCAGGGCACCGTCTTTGGCAAAGCCGTTGAAGGTGCTGGCCATAATGTCGGAGAAGGCGGCGATTACCAGCAGGGAGAACAGCCAGCCAAACATCAGGAACATTTTGGCACCGGTTTTGCCTACGTATTGTTCAATGAGCTTGCCCATGGACTTGCCGTCGTTTTTGACGGAAGCATACAAGGAAGTGAAATCCTGTACTGCACCGAAGAAAATGCCGCCGATAAGAATCCATAAGAAAGCGGGAAGCCAACCAAACATAGCGGCAATAATCGGGCCAGTGACAGGGCCTGCACCTGTAATGGAAGAAAATTGATGGGCAAATACCGTAAAGCGGGAAGCGGGGGTGTAATCCTCATCATCTCGTAAACGATAAGCAGGGGTTTTTGCATTGGGGTCGATTCCCCAGGTCTTTACCAGCCAACGGCCATAGAGCAGATAGGCACAGGCAAAGATGACGATTGAAAGACATACAAGCGTTAATCCGTTCATCTTCATTCACTCCTTTGAAAAAAATAGGGCGCCTGGATAGGGGCCGCGTGTGTAGGATATAAAGCTTTATAGTTAGGTAATTTACCACCTGCGCAGGCGGTTGTCAACAATTATTTGTATACTGTACACTGTTTTTCTAAAAAGTGTTATGCAGTAATGGAAAGCAAAAGGAAATTGTCGAAAAATTGTCCTCTGTATAAGGAATTTTCACGAAAAAAACCCATTTTATGTACGGTGGAGATGGACGGGGAGAGGATAACGATTCTCAATAACGTTACACTTTAAATTGTGACAAAAGTGGGGAATATTTTTGTATTTTTAGCAAAGGAGTAGGAAAAGGAAGTGCCAGACCACAAAAAAACGCCCTGGGCCAGGAACTGCTCAGCAGCTCACAGCACAGGACGCTTTTTCATTCGTAGTGGTTCAAAATATTTTTGATCCGTTCTTTTTTTGGATTTGGGAATTTTCCACTCATAGTTCCGGAAGTTATTCTCCCGGTGGTCGGTGGAGTAGTCGGCGTAGTCGAAATCTTGATGCTGCTCATAGCTTCTGTTGTAGTCGCCATGGCCGTCATCGGTGTACCAAGTGCTTAGCATTTTAATCCTTCCTTTAGAAAAGTGATAGCAGAGAAATATACAGTTCGGCAAAAAAAACATACAATTCTTGCAAAAAGAGCCAATTCTTCCTAGTAATTTTACCACAAAACAGGTAAAATATATATACAACACATAGGGGAGTGGTACAATTTGAAAATCGTTACCTTTGTATACGATAATGACGAGCAAGTGGGCATTATCTCTGAAGACCAGAAGCACGTAATTCCGGCAAATAAATTTTCTAATTTGTATGATTTACTGAAACATTCAAATTTTGAAGAGTTGCTGGCCATCGCCCGGATGGAAATGGGCGCAGTTCCCTTGGACAAGGTGAAGCTGCTGGCTCCCATTACCCAGCCCCGGAATGATATCATTTGCCTGGGTATCAACTACCGGGCCCATGATGAGGAGCTGCCCAAGGATTTCGACCCGGAAAAAATTCGGGAACGGAATGTGCCGGTGTATTTCTCCAAACGGGCCAACCGGTGTGTGGATCCGGATGGCTATATTGACGGGCACTTTGGTTTTGTGGAAAAGCTGGACTACGAATGTGAATTGGCAGTGATCATTGGTAAGGAAGCCAGCAATGTGTCCGAGGAAGATGCCATGGACTACGTATTCGGGTACACCATCATCAACGATGTCAGCGCCCGGGATTTGCAGACCCGGCATAAGCAATGGTATTTTGGGAAGAGCCTGGATACCTTCGCTCCCCTGGGACCGTGCATTGTTACGGCAGACGAATTCCCGTTCCCGCCGGCTCTGAACTTGCAGTGCCGGGTCAATGGGGAACTGCGCCAGGACAGCAATACCCGGTACCTGGTACACGGGATTCCCTATATCATCAGCGAGCTGTCCAAAGGAATGACCTTGCAGGTGGGGACCATTATTGCTACGGGTACCCCCTCCGGGACGGGCATCGGGATGCACCCCCAGGTGTTCCTGAAAAGCGGGGACGTGGTGGAATGCTACATTGAAGGCATTGGAACCCTGCGGAATACGGTGAAGTAAGGAAGAAAAGCGAAAAACGCAAACGGTCAGAGAAAAGGAAATTTCCTTTTTCTCTGGCCGTTTTTGTATGGGCGGCTGCTCCAGAAGCAGCAGTTTTTTTTAGTACCTCCGCACTGCCGCAAAATTGCTTCAGGCCCTGCGCTTAGCTTTGAAAATACCGGTATCGCAATCTATTGAAGAAAACTGGAATGATAAACTAAAAAAATCTGTAGAATTTTTGATGTAACTCTTTACATTACGTCAAAATGATGGTATATTATCAATGTAAACGAAAGCATTACATCAAACAGCACGATTTTCCTGGAAACGGGAATCCAAAGGAGGAGCTATTATGAACAAGGTGGTAGAATTTCTGAAAGAGAATCCGGTACAATATCTGGCTACGGTGGGCCGGGATGGCAAGGCCAAATGCCGGCCGTTTATGTTTAGCCTGGAGCGGGACGGCAAGCTGTGGTTCTGCACCAACAACACCAAGGAAGTGTACAAGGATATGCAGGCCAATCCCTATGTGCAGGTGACGGTTGCTTCTCCCAAATATGCCTGGCTGCGGCTGTCTGGGAAAGCGGTGTTTGAGGACAATCAGGCCATCAAGGAAGCCTGTATGGAGAATCCCATTGTAAAGAGCCAGTACCATACGGCGGACAATCCGATTTTCGTGGTATTTTATCTGGAAGATCCCCATGGGGTGATTGCGGACTTTTCTGGCAAACCGCCTTATGAATTCTAATTGACGGCAGCGGGCAGAGAAAGGGGTGAGTGGATTGAACCAGGAAGAAAGACGGGTGGAGTTAATCCGGCAGCTTTTGGCGGAACGGCCGGAATATCAGGAAATTGCTGTGCCGGAGGGTGCGGAGGAACAGCGTTTCCTGCTTCGTGGGCTGCTGAATGTGCGGCCGCCGGCTCCGGTGAGCCGGGAGTTTCTGGCGATGCAGGATGCCTATTTGCAGGAGCGGCTCCAGGAACGGGGCGTGGTGCGGGTGGAAGACCTGCAGCCCCGGGAGCCGGGGCTTTATTTGTGGCAGGGGGATATTACCCGGCTGGCTTGTGACGCCATTGTCAATGCGGCCAACAGCGGGTTGACCGGCTGCTACCGGCCCAACCACCACTGCATCGACAACTGCATTCATTCCTTTGCCGGGGTGGAGCTGCGGCTGGCCTGTGCCCAGCTGATGGCTGAGCAAGGGCACCCGGAACCTACGGGTCAGGCCAAGCTGACACCGGCTTTCAATCTGCCCTGCCGCTTTGTACTCCATACGGTGGGACCCATTGTCCAAGGCCCGGTGACGGACCGGGACCGGGCGCTGCTGGTTTCCTGCTACAACAGCTGCCTGAAACTGGCGGCCCAGCAGGGGCTTGCCAGTGTGGCGTTTTGCTGCATTTCCACAGGGGTATTCCATTTTCCCCAGGCTGCAGCGGCCCAGCTGGCGGTGCGGACCGTGCGGAAATTTTTGCAGCAGGGTAGTTCTGTGAAGAAGGTGATTTTCAATGTGTTCAGAGCAGAGGATTACGCCCTCTACCAGGGGATCCTGGGAACAGTCCGCTAAGCTGGAACGGCTGCAGGAGGCGCTGCGGGCAGCGGACGCCGTGGTGATTGGGGCAGGGGCTGGATTATCTACTTCTGCCGGGTATACCTACAGTGGTGAAAGGTTCCAGCAGCTGTTTCCGGACTTTATTGCTGCCTACCAGTTTTCCAATATGTACGAGGCGGGTTTCTATCCCTACCAGACGCCGGAGGAGACCTGGGGCTTTTGGAGCCGGTACATCTACTATAACCGGTATGTGCCCATTCCCAAGCCGGTGTATCAGCAGCTGCTCCAGCTGGTGGAAGGCAAGGAATATTTTGTTCTGACCACCAATGTGGATCATTGTTTCCAGCGGGCAGGGTTTGCCAAGGAGCGGCTGTTCTACACCCAGGGGGACTACGGGCTGTGGCAGTGCTCGGGACCCTGTCACCAGGAAACCTATGACAACGAGGCAGTGGTCCGGGAAATGGTGGCCCGGCAGCGGGACCGGAAGGTGCCCGGGGAGCTGGTGCCCTATTGCCCCAAATGCGGACGGCCTATGGCCATGAACCTGCGCAGTGATGACACCTTTGTCCAGGATGCAGGCTGGTACCGGGCGGCCAAGCGGTATGACCAGTTTGGCCAGCAGCACCGGCAGGGCAAGGTCCTGTACCTGGAGCTGGGGGTGGGCTTCAACACCCCGGGTATTATCAAGTATCCTTTCTGGCGGCTGACCAAGGACAATCCCCAGGCGGTGTACGCCTGCCTGAACTACGGCCAGGCAGGGGCTCCTACGGAAATTGCCCAGCAGTCCATCTGCATCAACGGGGATGTGGGGGATGTGCTGGGAGCGCTGAAATAAAGGGCAATGCCTAACGGAAATAATAAAAAGGGGCTGTGAAATAATGAAACTTCCTCAGTCATCCCTATAGGATGACAGCCCCTTCACGCTTGAAGGGGCCGCTCATACCCATCAGGTTTCCAGTGTTTAATAATACTAGCCCTATAGTTCAGACATTAGTTGACTAGTAGTGGCCTAGTATGTCTCCTTCAAGCGTTGCGAACGTATCCAATTGGTCAATAAGGCCCATGCGATAGCTGCCCAGGAAGCAAGCACGTAAGTGCACAGCTGACAACCACTAAGGAGGTGGGGACCGCAGGGCCTCGGAGAAAGTTTTGAGGTTTGGATACGTCTATAACGAAGAAAAACGGCTTGCGAACTTTTTTAAGCTCGCAAGTCGTTTTTCTTTCGGGGGTAAGTATTATTTCCCCCCATTTTTTATTGCCTCTTTATTTTTTGTTTTCCTTTGCTATGATAGAGTTGTATTACAAAAGAGCCAATAGCTGGCGCAGGGATTGTTCCATGAAGCCGTCCTTACGATAGATGAACAGGGTGGGCAGGGTGTCAAAGGGCTTGGGCAGTGGCTGCAGGTCCAGGGTGCCGGCGGCCGCAAAGGCACTGACCACGGCTTCGGGGAACAGGCTGATGCCCAGGCCGGCGCTGACGCTGGCCAAGATGGCTCCCAGGGAGGTAAATTCGATAATCTTTTCGGGAAGGAGTTCCCGGGAGGACAGGCAGGCTTCCAGGGTTTTGCGGTAGGAGCAGCCCTGGGGGAACACCAGAAGGGGCTGGCGGAGCAGGGCTTCTGCGGGGGCCCGGCTGCTGCCCTTGGGGGTTACCAGCACCAGCCGTTCGGTCTGGACCAGTTTGGTGCCCAGCCCGGGATGGCGCAGGGGACCGGCGGCAAAGGCTCCGTCCAGGGTATGGTCCAAAACGCCCTGGAGGGAAGCGGCAGTGGTGCCGGTCTGGATGCGCAGGGACACCTGGGGATTTTCCGCATGGTAGCGGGACAGGAGCGGGGCGCCGTGGCCTTCAAGCCCCTCATCGAGATCCTGAAGGGCATTGACCA
>OHAA01000799.1_pt1 | contig 17870 bp, 13 predicted proteins | sample 1606051 | NCBI WGS metagenome assembly OHAA01 (sample SAMEA3541493, study PRJEB24748) | human gut metagenome | biome: human gut; feature: human-associated habitat; material: faeces | place: China | collected 2012
GATGACCGGACACCGGCTCGACTACAGCAGATCCATCGACAGGGTGACATTTGCAGTCCATACCGTACGCAGGACAAGGCTCATGGAGAACTTTGAAATGAAGCCCTCCCTGGTTGAACACGGGAGAACATTCAAAATTCCCTCACTTCACGGATATTCTTCCAATGTAATGCCGGTTGAAGACATCATGAACGGTTCGAACTGTCGCGAAGGAACATTCTTCATCGAAACATCGGATGAAAAGCAAGTTGATGAATTCATTTCCCTGCTCAAGGACAGACTGAATGAAAGCGAGCATCAGTCATTCAGGAATTCCGACTTCAAGGTCAATCCGGAGTTCATCTCCGAACTTTCACCTGATGATGGAGACAATCCCGGGCAGATAATGGTGACATCGCTGCTCTTCATGATCATCTTCCTCATCACCCTCATCCTGTCATCTTCACGGGAACTGGCAGTCCATCGCATGAACGGCCTTTCCATCCGGAGCTCGTTCCTTGTCCTTCTTGGAAAGGGGTGGCTTGTCTCCTGCATCACCACACTTGCAGTTGACTTTGTCTGCAGAGCTGCATTTAACTGGAACTGGTCCGTTTCCGCCTCAATGTGCCAGATTGCCGTCATGATCAGCATTCCTGCCGTCTTCATGACCGTTGCCGGACTTCTTCAGTCACCCCACCTTGCAGGACAGGTCAACGGAAAAATCCATGGCAGGATGATGTTCACTGCAATGTACGCTGCAAAGGGAATTGCCCTTGCGGCATGCTTCTTCTCGATGATTCCCCTGTCCCAGCTTGTTGAAACGTCATGCCGGCCGACGTCAGCTTCAGGACAGCATGACAGCCATGCTGTCTTCTATCCCGTTCAGGATGGGAACAATACCATTCAACAGCTCATGCGTGACGCCGGAAACCGAGAAGTCATCTACAGGAAGCTCAATTCCATGGGAGCACTGCTGATTGATGACAATGCCCTTCATCAGCCTGAAGACGTTCCGCAGGAAATAAGATTCGTCAGCATCAATCCCAATTATCTTAAACAATTCCCGTTGTATGACAGCGAGGGCAGGAGAATCAGGGTCTCGGACAACGATGACAGAATCATTCTCTGCATACCCGAAAACAGGCAGGGCTTCACCAGAGGACTGCTCAGGTATGTCAGGCGCAATGCCAGGAAGGAACTGGGGCATGTACCGAAGATAAAGATCTACCACACTGTTCCTTCAGGAAACAGGAATTTCAGGAACTTCAATGACGGAAAGCTCATGAACAGGGACACTGTATTTGTCATGACCTACGAAAATTCCACCCCCATCAGTAGAAACATCATGAACGGCGAGGGCGAAAATGACTGTCTGAAGATTCCGGTCGGCAAATCGGTTTCGAAAACGTACTCTTCCATCGAACCTCTGCTCAGAAGACACGACATGGATGACAATTACCGTCAGCTTGTAAGAATCAGCGACCTCAAGGAAGAGGACATGAGAATGGAGCTGGGAGATTTGAGGGAAGACTTACTGCTTTTCCTTGCGGGAACGTTACTGACTCTTTCCATGTCAGGTTATACAGCCCTGCTGTTCTTCAAGGCATTCAAGCGCGAAATCATCCTGAAGAGAGCCCTGGGATTCACTTCAGTCAGGGCATGCCGCGGTCTTGCCGCACTGCTTGCCCTGCAATACGCCGTAATGATTGCCTTTCTCTTCCGGCAGGACATGTTCAACTCGCTTAACATCATCCTGCTCATCGGCACTGCCGCCACCGAACTGGTCATCAACATGATTACCATCAGACATCTCGAAAAAAAGGAAATGGGGGGAGTACTCAATGGGGAATGAAAACATCGTCGAAATATCATCAATGTGCAAGTCATTTGGCAAAAAACAGGTCTTCTCAGACTTTTCCCTGTCCATTCCCGCACACAAAATCACAACCGTCTTCGGTCCGAGCGGCAGCGGCAAGTCGACTCTTCTTAACATCATCGGCCTGCTGGAGAACTTCGAGTCCGGAACAGTCCGCCTCTTCGGCAGAAGGATTCCCGGAACCAACAGCAGAAAGGCCATGCTTCTGCGTCGTAATGAGATTTCCTTCTTGTTTCAGAACTTCGGACTCATGGAAAGTCGTACAATCAGGCAGAACCTCCTGATAGTCCTGCAGTATTCGCATCTGAGCACAAAGGAGAAGAACACCCGGATGCTGCAGGCACTTGAACAGACCGGACTCGACAAACCACTGAACACCCATGTATACAACCTTTCAGGCGGAGAACAGCAGCGGGTGGCCCTGGCACGCGTCCTTCTCAAACCTTCAAGACTTGTCCTGGCCAACGAGCCGACCGGGTCACTTGATTCAAGGAACAGAGATTTCGTCATGAACAGGATTTCCGCCTTGAAGGACTGCGGCAAGACCGTGATTGTCGTTTCTCACGATGACAAATTCAGGGAAATAAGCGACAACGTCATTTTCCTGCGTCCGTGACCACATCCGGCTGCAAGTGAACGATAACCGTCAAGTTTTTCAGTAACATTCGTGTTTCATAGTGGATTTTGCAACCGATCTATGGTATATTATTCGTTACAGGGGTAGGAAGTCCTGCGTCAAGGGCTGACGGAACGGAATGTGGACGTCAGCAGAAAGGTCCTGTCATTGGCCTGCGTGGTTCTTCCGCATTCACCATAATTACAATTTCATAATTTTTGGTGCTTGTCTCCCCCAATAAACTTTAGGGAGATGTTTATCTAATGACAAAACTTACATGGAGCAGTCCTAAACTGACGACTCGAACCTTGACCTTTGGCGCATTGCTGATTGCGATTCAGCTTTGCCTGTCAAAACTGTCGGTTGGTCCCGAAAACGTCGTCAAGGTCGGATTAGGCTTTATCGGTACCGCAATGATTGGGTATTTCCTTGGTCCATGGCTTGGTGGGGTTGCATTGGTTTTGAACGACCTGATCAGCAACACCGTTTTTTCAACCGGATCGTCATTCTTTATCGGATTTACCTTCTCTGCATTTGTCACGGGCGTTATCGCCGGATTATTTTTGCACCGTCAGGAAATTACCTGGCAGCGTCTGGCAATTTACACTTTTTTCCAGATCCTGATTTCAAACGTGTTCTTCAACACGATGTGGATCTTTTTGATGTACTTCCAGACCAAAACGGCAGGCGCCTTGTATGGCCTTTTGGCTCAGCGACTTCCAAAGGAAATTATCAGCTGGCCGATTGAAATCATCATTTTGCTGTTCCTCATGAACGCAATCGAACGCTTGCCAATCAAATCTTTGAACAATAATTAAAGATAATGGGATCGGATAATCCGGTCCCATTTTAATTTTCTCCAAAAAATCCGTAATTCAAAAAAGGCTTTTGACGCACAAACGCATCAAAAGCCTTCTATTCTCACTTATCCATCACGCCGATGACGGCCTTCTTGGGAACGAAGCCGAACATCCGGCTATCTTCCGAAGTCGAACGATGATCCCCCAAAACAAAATAACTGTTTTCAGGAACTCTGTCGACGATCGTCTTCCAGTGATTGCGCGCGCCGAGATCTCGCAGCGTCCAGTCACCCGTTGAAGCCGACGTTTTTTGTTCTTTATTCAGATATCTTTCATCAATTTTCTTGCCGTTGACATAGATGATTCCGTTTCTTGATTCGATGAAATCGCCAGGAAGTCCAATGATGCGCTTGATATAATAGCCGCTTTCTTCCGGCTTTACGGGCATCTTTTTGGTATCAAAAACCACGACGTCCGACCGCTTGATTTTCTTATGATAATCGATAAAAACCTTTTGCCCGGAATCAATCGTCGGGGCCATTGAGCTTCCGTAAACTTTGACTTCCGCACCGTTTTTCCTGAACATGAAAAAGGCCGTAAAACATAAAATACCCGTAACGAACCAGGCAGCAAGAACCTTTGCTTTGCTCATAAATTCTCACCTCTGAGAAATTGTTATTCCCATTCTAACATCATCCGTCCAGAATGTATAGAACAAGTCACCGATGCTTTCATTCATAAAAAATGCAGTGCTCATGGCGACGGTCTTCCTGGCGATAAACATCGGAACTTGCGCCTCCGAAATAACGTTGACTCAAAAAAGAAGGCCACCGTCACCAGAAAACGCATTCACCGCATCTTCTTAAAAAAGCGACGTCCAAATCGCATGCGCAACTCGGATGCCGCTAAGGAAACGGAAATACTTTCCGTCTGCCCCTGCCAAGGAATTCAATTATACCATACCTCAGGCATGATTGTGCAATGCCCTGACGCGAATGACCTCAGGAATCGTCATCAATTCCTTCTCAAGCTCTTCGACTTGTTCTTCGGAAAGAGCGGCCGCATCAATTACCGTATAGGCAATCTTATCGCGCGACCTGTTGATCATGTTGTCGATGTTGATTTCGCGATTTGCCAAGATTGTCGTGATGCGTCCAACCATGTTGGGGATGTTCTGATGAATCAAAGTCAGGCGAAGCGGTGCCTCAAACGGCATTTCGACCGTCGGAAAATTGACCGAATTGACGATGTTTCCCGTTTCAAGATACTTGCGCAACGTTCTTGCAGCCTGCTTGGCACCGTTGACCTCGGCTTCTTCCGTCGTTCCGCCAAGGTGCGGCGTCACGACCGTTTTGTCATGATTAAGAACTTCAGGAGAACTGAAGTCAGTCATGAAAAGCCTCAGCTTGCCGGAATCAAGCGCTTCGCAGACGTCATGATCGTTGACGATTCCGCCGCGCGAATAATTCAGGAGGACTGCCCCGTCCTTCATTTTTGCAAGCTCCTTTGCAGAAATCAGATTGCGGTTCTGTTCAGTATACGGAATATGAATCGTGACATAGTCGCTGTCATTCAAAACGTCATCGAGGGATTCCGCACGCGGAATGTCGTTGGAAAGCCTCCAGGCATGCTCAACGGAAATATAGGGATCGTATCCGACAACGTTCATCCCTAAATCATATGCTGCACGGGCAACTTTTGACCCGACGGAACCAAGTCCGATAACGCCGATGCGCTTACCCTGAAGTTCCGTTCCGTCAAAATGGTTCTTTCCCTTTTCAGTCTGCAGTGAAACGTCTGCGCCGCCCATCTTCCTGGCCCATTGAATCGCAGGAATAACGGGACGAGCTGCCAAGATCAAAAGCGCAACGACAAGCTCCTTGACGGCATTGGCATTTGAGCCCGGGGTATTGAATACAACGGTGCCCTGATCCGTGCATTTTACAAGCGGGATATTATTGAATCCGGCCCCTGCCCGAGCGATTGCAAGCACGTTCGTTCCAAAAGCCGTTTTATGCATGTCCTGGCTTCTTATCAGCAAAGCATCCGGCTTTTCCGTCTGGTTGACCGTATATGAGTCCTTTGGAAAAACGTCAATCCCTTCCTGAGCAATTACGTTGTAAGTCTTAACATCGAATGTCATTAGTTTTCCCCCTTGACTTCCGTTTCAAATTTTTCCATGAATTCAACCAATGCCCTGACGCCCTCCAGCGGGAACGCATTATACAGGCTGGCCCGCATGCCACCGACCAGTCGATGGCCCTTGAGATTCTTGAACCCTGCCTCATCTGCCTCCTTGATGAAGCGTCGATCCAATTCTTCGTCGCCCGTAACGAACGGAATATTCGTCGTTGACCGGTCGTCTGCAAAGACCGGCGACTTGAACAGCTTGGAATTGTCCAAGAATTCGTAAAGCAAGCGTGATTTTTCCTCATTGCGCTTTTGTGCGGCATCAACGCCGCCTTCTTCAAGCAGCTGCTTAAAGACGAGACCAGCCGCGTAAATCGCAAAGACAGGCGGCGTATTGAGCGTCGAATGTTTCTTTGAAAGCTTGACGTAATCAAGCATTGAAGGCAGGTTTTGGCTTTCATCGAGCAGAGAATGCTTGACAATCACGACGGTCAGGCCGGCCGGGCCGATGTTCTTCTGTGCTCCGGCCATAATAAGTCCAAAATCTTCAACGTTATATCTTTGGGCAAGAATGTTTGACGACATGTCAGCCACAACGACGTTTCCCTTTACGTCCGGCAGCTTGCGATACATCGTTCCCTCAATCGTGTTGTTGAGCGTGACGTGAACGTAGTCGCATGGCTTGTCCAAATTCAGAGAATACGGCAGCTTCGTGTAATTTTCGGCCTCTCCGGATGCTGCCGCGTATGTCGAGATTCCCGGCAGCAAATCCGCTTCCTGCCTGGCACGGACTGCCCAATGTCCGGAATCGACAACGGCAACGGTCTTTTCCTTTCGTGCCAGATTCAGGGGAATCGTGTCAAACTGAAGCGTCCCGCCCCCCTGAAGAAACAGGACATCATAATCGTCCGGCACGTTCATCAGCTGACGCAGATCGCTTTCGGCCTCATTTTGCATGTCGACGTAAAGTGAGGATCGGTGACTGATCTCCATAATGCTCATACCGCTTCCCTTATATGAAGGAAGTTCCGCCTGGATCTTCTTGACGACTGACTTTGGCATCACCGCCGGTCCAGCTGAAAAGTTATAAATCTCTGTCACATTACCCACTTCTTTCTTGTTTGAATTAAATTAATATATTTCTAATAAACAGAAAAGTTTCTGCTACCCTTTAACTTTAGGCTATTATCACGCAAAATGCAATAAGTTTCAGTGATAAAAATTAAAGAAATGTTTGAATTCCAACTCTTATTTAATGTCTCAATTATTGGATTGACAAATTCAGATTTTAATAATTAACATAACTGTAACATTCACGAACTTTCATTGACAATCTTTGACGTTCAAACCCCTGTATTTTACAAGAGTTTCCCCTGGCATCGATTCCCTTAAGTCTTTTGTAACATTCATGTAACATTAGAATGAAAGAGAACTTTGGAATCCATGACTTCAACAAACAAAAGCCTTTATAAAAAGGCATTCTTCGTCATTTCATCAATATCTCACAAAAGTTTCACGTTTGCCTTTAAATCCCGTTATATCAACAATAACGAGATGTTTGTTACAAAAACAACTCATTTTGTAATATTTTTAGCTCATATTTGCAACATTTACCAGTTAGAATAGTACGTATAGGGTTTCAGGGGGAAGTTTACCCTGTTGACATAATCCGTGAAACATGATAAGCATGTTTCTTTGTTTATCGTTGGTGTTATTAGAGCTTATTCCATAGTATTTGAATCGGGAGGATAGAGACTGTTAATAGAATTGAAGAACGTTGCGCAACAGCATTTACCAATCAGGGGCAAGGCTGTTTGCCCTGGTCAATCGCTTTAGGAAGAGCGCTGGCCTTGATGCCGGTCTTTGAGCCGGCAAGCGCAACGGATGCAGTTTTTGCATCATCCTATGTTTTATATAGCAGTTGTAGTTATTTGAATCATACAGCTAAAAATATTTTAATCGGTACAGCTGGTGCTGCAGGTCTGTTTTTGGCCTCAGCTGCAACAGCAAATGCCGATACAGCACATAAAGTTGCTAAAAACGACACTGTTTGGGATCTTTCCCAAAAATACGGCGTTTCCGTCGAATCAATCGAAACGCTTAACAAGATTGATCAGAACAGTCATTTGATCGTTACTGGTCAGACATTGCAAATTCCTGCAAAAAACGATGCCAGACAACAAGAAGACAAGACAACGGAAGCAACGCATGAGGTTTCAGTAAAAGACGGTGATTCTCTCTGGTCGATCGCGCAGGCTGAAAACACGACGGTTGACAAGCTTCGTTCATTGAACGGCCTTGCAGCAGATGAAAATTTGATCTACCCTGGTCAGACGCTCAAGGTTTCCGGTGCTGCCCAGGCAGCAGCTCAAACTCAAACAGCGTCCGCCGATACGCAACAAGCTTCAGCTCAAACGCAACAGTCTGCTCAACAAACTACTTCAGCTGATCAGACTCAGCAAGCAGCTGCAACGAATGCTCAGACTCAACAAGAAGCTTCGACTGCTGCTAACTCTGAAACTTCTCAAAAGCAACAAGTTCAAGTTGTCGTTTCTGCAAACCATACGACTCATACGGTCGTTTCCGGAGAATCTCTTTGGTCGATCGCACAAGCTTACGGTGTGACAGTTGATTCATTGCGTCAGTCGAACAACCTTGGTGCAACGCTTGTCGCAGGCACGACTTTGACGATCAACGATCCGACAAAGACTCCTGCACAGCAGCAGACACAGGCTGCACAACAACAAACGCAAACGGTTCAGGCGGAAGCTTCAGCTCAAACACAGCAGGCAACCCCAAGCAGCAATAGTGCTCAACAGCAACAAACGCAGCAACAAACACAGCAACAGGCTCAACCATCGAGCTCAAGCAGCCAGCAGCAGTCTGCACCTGCACAACAACAAGCACAAACGACTCAGGCTCCTGTCGCTTCATCCTCAATCAGCGGCAGTGCGGTTGCAGCATACGCTCAACAATTCATCGGCGTGCCTTACGTTTCCGGCGGCAAGACGCCAAGCGGCTTTGACTGCTCAGGATTTACACATTACGTCTATGCACACTTCGGCAAGGAAATCGGAGGATGGACGGTTCCTCAGGAAAGCGCCGGAACACAAATCAGTGTCAGCCAGGCTCAAGTCGGCGATTTGCTCTTCTGGGGTGCACGCGGTAATACTTACCACGTTGCAATCTATCTTGGCGGCGGACAGTATATTGCTGCTCCGGAACCCGGACAAAGCGTCAAAATCGGCAATATCTGTTACTTCCAACCTTCATTTGCTGTTCACGTAAATTAAGCAATGATTCAAAGAGGTTGAGGAGAATGTGATCTCAATTGAAAACCCGGACGGAATTTGCAGTTAATGCAAATTCCGTCCGGGTTTTTGTGTATATGGGAACCAAATTCCTGTTATGACGGAAATAACCAAAGGAATAGCAACAAGAGTCAGCTCCCAGACAACGACCGAATTCAGTCGCAAGCTGCCCGAAATTAAACGATTATTATTAATATTTATGCACAAATTTTATTTTTACTCAATTGCCAACTTCATAATGTAATTATAGTATTTTTTATCATAATAACTATCCAAGATATATTTTTTATAGAATAACAATCATCTTTGAGTAAAAGCGATTTTTAGTCATTCTCTTTATTTTCCCCCTGCAATAATTAGAATGTTTCCAAATAATGCTTTTTTCCTTGGAAACACAACTAAAAAACTCCCTAGCCGGGGAAAGGCCAGGGAGAAAAAAAGGTTATATGGAGTATTCGATTATATCGCAGCACTGGGGAAGCGTGCAATACAATAGTTCCTTTGGGAAAAGGAACTAGCTTGAAATTTCCTTCAAGCTATAAGTTTATAGTACAAATTTGATGTGAACTTTTTATGAACTTTGGTTGAAAAATGATTATTTATTCACTAGCTAAATTTTGGCCCGAATCTCCGTTTGTGCTCACATCAAACGTTAGCCGGCGAATCTTTTTTGAACCTAAAAAACAAATTAAAACAGCGCCATGGGGCAACATGACGCTGTTTTGCAGTTGCGCCCGCCGACATCATGTGTGTTAGGGAGTTTTTCAGGCCAGGCGCGTATATTTGCGACTCATTTTCTTTTCAAAATATCCAATGATCCAGGATAACGTAAACGTCAATACGAAGTAGATGGCAGCAGCGACAATCAAAGGAGGAACAAAGTCATACAACGTTCCGCCAACGCCCAAAGCTTGTGCCGTAACTTCCTGAACGCCGATATAAAACAGAACGGAAGATTCCTTGATCAAAGAGATGAACTCGTTTCCCATTGCCGGAAGAGCATTTCTGACCGCTTGCGGCAAAACGATTTCAAACATTACCATATGACGCGTCATCCCTAATGACAGACCAGCCTCAGTTTGCCCTTTCGGAATCGAAATAATCCCTGAACGGAAAATCTCTGCCGTATAAGCCCCTGAATTTAGCCCGAGAGCAATTGAACCTGGCAAAACGCGATCAAGACTGGCGCCAAGAATATGAATCGGCGGGATGCTCAAGACCTTTGACAACGAATAATAAATCAGCATGACCTGAATCATCGAAGGAGTTCCGCGAACAATCGAGATATAGACGCGAGAAATCGCCGCCAGAATCTTGTTGTCGGAAATCCTCATCAAAACCAGCAGCAAGCCGATCAAAATCCCGATAATGCTTGCGATGATCGAGATGATAATCGTTTGTGCGGTACCTTCAAGAAAGGCCGGGTAATAGCGCCCTAAAAAGTCAAACATCTTAGATCCTCCTCATTACTTGCCGTACTTGGCTTGCAAGTTCTGAGCATCTTGAAGCATTTGGCCTGAAGTGCCGTCTTTTTGAATCTTGTCGATAACCTTGTTAACGACCTTGATCAGCTTCTTATCGCCCTTCTTAGCAGCAACGCTGTATGATTCGATATCTTTGCCGGTTGTCAATTTTACCTTGGCAATCGCATACTTGCCAGGATTTTGCTTTACGTAATTATTGGCAATTGCATTTTCCAAAACAAGACCGTCAATCTTGCCGTTCTTAAGCTCTGTTGCAAGACTCGTCGTCACGGATTCCGTCACGAGGTTTGCGCCCTTCATTTGCTTTTTAATGATGTCTTCTTGCGTCGTTGATTGCTGAGCACCGATTTGCTTGCCCTTCGTATCGCTGATCTTGTTATACTTGTCAGCATCCTTCTTTTGAACAAGCATAACGTTCTCAACCGTGTAATAAGGCTTTGAAAAATCAACGACTTTTTCACGCTTGGCCGTCTTCGTCATGCCGCTCAAAACAAGATCGACTTTGTCGTTTTTAAGTTCAGAAATGAGCGACGGAAATTCCGTGTTGACGATCTTAAGCTTAACGCCAAGCTTATCGGCAACTTTTTGCGCAAGCATGATATCATAACCGGTAATTTCTTTTTTGCCGTTTTTAACGATCGGAAATTCGAACGGTGCAAAGTCTGCCGAAGTCCCGATGGTCAAAGTCTTGTTGTCCTTGACCTCTTGCACAGAATTATCTGATGATTTCTTTCCGCATCCGCAAAGAATCAGACCAAGCGCACAAACTGAAGCAATCCCAAGCGTAAACTTTTTAATCATATTCTTTTTCATATCAATTTCCTCCAATATTTAACGTTGTGCCTGATTCCATGCTGATAGATGCACAACCAATCCTGATAAGTTACGAGACGTCATTTGCCCTTTTCGTCGTCGTTTTTTCATAGTAATTAACTCCTTAACTGTTTCGATATTGCATATATTAAACTTATATACGGGGTTTGTCAATATATTTATGCAATTTTTAGTGATTTTTTTGTTTTTTATGCATTTGTGTGGATATCAGAAACGTAGCGACCCGCCATCTGCATATTTCATGCATCCGATTTTTTTGTAAAATGCAGAGCTGACGGCAGCGAACGATGACTTGATGCCTCTTGAATCGACGTTCACGGCATTCGCGGACAAATCGCAAGAAATGGCATTTTGCCCGTAACCGCAGTCTGCCTTTGAGTAATTTTATTGATCGCGGCTTTGCCTGGAATCATACTTTAGCGCGCGGAACCAAAAGTAGACAAAAACCGGGGAAAATGACTCTTTTTTGTCTATCGGCTGATCCAAAATTGGAGTGCGCGGACCTGGAAATAGACAAAAACTGGGAGAAATGTTTGATTTTTGTCTACCGCCGACTCCAAATTTGGCCCGAGCGGCCTCGAAAGTAGCCAAAAAACGGGAGAAATGACTCTTTTTTGTCTACCACTGCCTCCAAAAACGGGGCGCGCGGAACCGAAAGTAGACAAAAACTGGGGGAAATGTCTGATTTTTGTCTACCGTCGACTCCAAATTCGGCCTGCGCGGCCTCGAAAGTAGACAAAAACTGGGAGAAATGTTTGATTTTTGTCTACCGCCGACTCCAAATTCGGCCCGCGCTGCCCTGAGAGTAGAACAAAATCATCCAAAATTTGGGAAAATGTTCTACTCGGTTACCTTCGCCAAAGCAGTGTGGTCTCAGATTACGGGCGAATCTCAGAAATCAACGTTTTGCCCGTAACCGAGGTCAGGTGCAGCGATTGCGCAGTTGCAGCGCAGCACCGCATTTGTCAAAATCATTATCGTTTACGGACAAATCGATGAAAATGGGCACTTTGTCCGTAAATGGCCTGCCCGAAAAATGCCAATTACGGACAAAATGGTCAAAAACAGCCTTTTGTCCGTAAAAATTCAACCGCTTCGGACCCGATTTTACGGACAAATGATTCAAAAATCCCTGTTTGTCCGTAAATCCTCATCATAATGGCCAAAAATTTACGGACAAATCACCGAAAAATGATGTTTTGTCCGTAAAATGCGTTTTGATTACGGACAAATCAGCAAAAATTGGCTCTTTATCCGTAAATTTGAATGAGATCTTGGCGCATCGCCCAAAATAAGAAAAAATCCGCGCCAATCACGGCACGGATTTTCATCAATATTCAGTTGAGCGTTCGGCTCCACACCTTTATAATCGGGCTCAGACCAGCAACAAGGCTCATGATAAGTTCGTGCCGCATCGTGACTGCGCTTGCGCTGATCACTCGCGCCCCTCCTTATCTACCGCCTTGTTAGGCGGCTGGTCTTCGCACCTTGTCTAAATCGGGCTCATGACCGCTCGCTTCCACACCTTCACATTTCCACAATCACAAACCCTTGCTTGCCTAAGCGCGAATCTTTTTCCATCAAATTTTGACTCAAAAGCAATTTGGCATTTTTCGGCGTCACGATTCGGATGCTGCCGTAACCCAAATTGAAGCAGCAAAACAGTTGCTGCTTGCCAAGTCTTCGCGTAAACGTAATGAAACCCGTCTTATTGCTGCACTTTCCCCATTCAAAGCTGCCCTTGGTCAAAATCTCGCTGTATTTTCTTCTGATTGCGGTCAAGTGTGAAACAAAACGCGTCATCGTAACGTTTTGTTTTTCTTTTTCCCACTTCATCGTCGGTTGCAAGGACGGACTTCGACTCGCATTTAAAAACGGCTGTTCACCAGAATTTTCATCCTTTTCTTCCTCTTTGACCGACAGCAAGTCCTCGGTTCCGTACAAAAAACAAGGGGCCTGAATCTGCATGAACGAAAAAGCCAGCAATGATCTCAAAAGTTCTTCATTTCCGCCGCATGCGTCAATCAGCCGAACCGTATCCGGTGCATCGAACTCCAATATGTCGCAAGGAATAGCCGAAGAGCGTCGCTTGGAAGCAGTCCGAACTTGCGCGTCGCTCAAATCAACGGGCGTCACGTCGCCCTTGACGAACGCATCAGCAATCTCGAATGCGTACGAATTTGAAAAGACGGCATCAAGCACGTTTTCTGAAACGTCATTTGCTTTGAGACGTCCCTTAGAAACAAGCATGACGCTCGGATCAAGCAAACGCAGCTCATTTTTTAAACGTTGCTTGAACGAGTCAGGCAGCTCGTCCGCATTATTCAAACACCATGCATCGATTCCGAAATTTCTTGTCCAGTACCTGAAAACATTGCTGAACATGTCTTGAACCTCTGCATTTTCAAAATTGAGTCTTGGCTGATGAGGGTTGTCGTCAACAGCTTCATAAGTCAGCATTTTGGCGTAATCAGGAATTTCGCTTGGAATGTAGCGCACAGGATACTTGTCGATCAGGAACCACTTAGCATAAGACGAACGCTCACTATAGTGGCGAACGTCTTGCCATTCGAGCGAAAAATCGCTCAAGTGGTCGCAACTGATATCCATCATCACGTGCATCCCGCGATTATGCGCAGCTTCAACCAGTTTTTTCAAAGTTTCTTTCGTACCGAAATTTTTGTCGACCTGAAAAAAGTCAATCGTATCAAATTTGTGTCCTGAATATGCGGAAAATACCGGTGTCAAATACAGTCCGTTGAACCCAAGCCTTTGCAGATGATCCAAATGATCAATGATTCCCTGAAGGTCACCGCCGAAAAGACTGTTCTTCATTGGATCATTGTTCCAGTCATCTGCACCTTTAGGATCGCTTGTTTCGTCTCCGTTAGCGAAACGATCCGGCATCACGCGATACCACACGGTTTTTTGAGCCCAATCGTTTGAAATTTTCTGACCGCATTTATTCAGATAAGGGGTAATGAATCCTCGCATCTGAGCAACGTTTTGAAGGTTGAAGATCTTCAGCGCGTTTTCATCGTAAAGATATTCTCCATCCGTTGCATCAAGCAGTCTGAACGCATACTTGATGCGATGCTTGGACGAAACCGGCAACAACGCCTCCCAGTAGTCAAACTCGCCATTCACCAAATATTTTGTCATTTCGAGCTGGTCAAAAGCCCAAGTATTGCCCTCGATATTCCTCAGTGCTTCTGCGCAAGGAGCACCGTAAATTACTCTGATTCGCGCAAAGTCTCCATGCCTTGTTCTCAAGCGTACGCAATACTTGTTTTGTTTGGTCAAATAACCCATTTCGCTTTCTGGGCGATGAAAAATTGCCGCTTTGTCCATTTCTATTACCTCACCTGATTTTCTACTGTCTATATTATAACTTAAAAATCAAGTTATTTGCGTTTTTCAACATAGTAATCATTGAAGTGAGTTTTTGTATATACGACAAGCATCAAAATGATTGCGACAGCCGATTGCACGGCCGTCATCAATGACAAGTCGAAATGCAGAGTCCCGAAAACAAATGCCACCAACGATGCCGGCCCCAAAACGTTCAACATGACGTTGACCGCTTCTTTGAAGCTTTCGATCGTAACCATCGGACTCTTTCTTGCAAGCCATAAAAAGATGCTTCCGACAAGAATGATCAAAACATCCGTCATCAAAAACATGGATCCCACAAGAAACATCATTGAAAATGCAATTGCCGCCTTATTCCTAAGATACCAAGTTTTCACAAGCTGATCTTTCAACTTGCCTTCATTCGGTGCATATTTTTCGTTATAAAAAATCTTGTAGGTTACCTTGCGATCTCTCAAATAGAAGAATTTGTCGCACATGACGACTGCCGATTTTGCTTTGTCCACCTGTTTTTTCGGCAAATTGATGCCCATCAAACGTCCTTTTTCGTTTTTGAGAACCTGCGAATTCTTAAATGAATATTCATCTTTAGAATATGAAGCAGTCTTGGCAATTTGCTGCAGTTCCTTATCATTTAGCATTTGTGAAACCTCAGGCATGTATTCACCGATATCGACCGTCGTCTTTTGCTGATAATAAAGCGGAACCGGTGTTAAAACAAGTGCAAACAAGAAAACGAATACCAAAATCAGCTGCCACCACTTCATTGATTTGCGATTCGTAAACATTTTTACGGGTGACGTCCATGATGCGAAATAATTTGCCGGAAATGCGTCTTTCATTATAAAAACCTCGTTTCAAATACTTTATACAAATCATTTTACCACGTTTGCAATCGCTTGCAAAGGCGATACGTCAACTTTCCCTAAATACGCGGCTCTGCATTTCTTCAAAACAAAAAGGAACCGGATTCCCGGTTCCCTAGCAATTAATTAAACTAAAGGAGTTCATGGGAGAAAGTTAGCTCCCATGCCTCCAAAATTTCCGTTAGCCCTTGGCACCGCCGGCCGTCAAACCGGTTACGAAATATCTTTGCAGGTAGAAGAACAATGCGCAGATCGGAAGGGCAATCAGAATAGCACCTGCGGCAAACAAGGCAACTTGTTGATTTTTCGGATCTGAGATGAATTCCTGCAGCCCAACGGCAACAGTCAGATTCTGCTCTTCGCGAAGCAGGTAGCGAGCCGTCATGTAATCGCCGAACGGTCCCATGAATGCCCACAGCGCCTGAACCGCAATCATCGGCTTGACAAGCGGCATGACGATCTTCCAGAAAATCGTGAAGTTGCCGGCACCGTCAAGTTTGGCCGATTCGTCAAAGTCATAAGGCACGGTGTCAAAATATCCTTTCATCAGCCAAGTATTCATCGGAATGCCTCCGCCGATATAGATCAAAATCAAGAACCAGTCATGATCAAGCCCATTAAGCAGCATGCCCAAAACGTAGTAAGCAGTCAGAGCCGCCATCGTCGGTACCATTTGAACGACAAGGAAGAAAGTCAATGACCACTTTTTGCCGGCAAAGTTATAGCGCGAATACGTGTACCCTGCAAGGGTAATAACGGCAACTTGAACAACCATCGTAAAAATAGAGATGATGAGCGTATTTCCGTACCAAGTACCGTAAAGCGTATCCGTGAACAATTCCTTGAAGTTGTTCAACGTCCATGGTCCGCTGAAATCGAGCGTAAAGGCAACAACGTCGCTGTTCTTAAATGCAGTCATCGTCGTAATCAGCAACGGATAGATAATAATTATCGAAAGCAAGATCATGTACAGATACGTGAAGAAATGTTTTAAGAAACGATTTCTCTTGATCGAGCTTTGCTTTTTGACTTTTATTTGTTCAGCCATCTTAATCATTCCCCTCTCTAATCCATGTCAAACGCATGCGACTTCTTGAATACGAACAACGAAACCGCAATGACGATTGCCGAAATAATCAGCGTGATCGCAGAAGCAAGTCCGTATTGCGGCGTATTGCCGGTCGTCAGCTTATAGATCCATGAAATCAAGATATCAGAATTTCCGGCACCACCGCCAACGTCTCCCGGGCCACCATTATTGAACAGGTAGATGATGGAGAAGTTGTTGAAGTTGAACGTATATTGCGTCACGAACGTCGGTGCGGCAACGGCCAAAATTGCAGGCAGCGTAATGTGATTGAACTTTTGTACCGGCGTTGCGCCGTCAATCGTCGCAGCTTCATACAAATCGTCAGAAATCGATTGCAAAATACCGGTTACCAGCACGTAGATATACGGGAAACCAAGCCAGCCTTGAATCATGATCAAAGCAACCTTTGTCCAAAACGGATCAGTCATCCAGCTGATCTGTGGAATATGAACCGGCAAGAAATGATTCAAAAACGGAATTACCTGGATATTGATCGCACCAGCCGAATCATTGAAAATGTTTGAAAAACTCATGATCGTGACAAATGCAGGGACGGCCCATGGCAGCAAGAAAATAATCCCAAAGATTTTTTTGCCTTTGATGAAATCTTGGTGAGCAACGACAGCCGTGAAAATCCCGAGCACGATTTGAAGCGTTGAAGCACACAACGTCCAAATTACCGTCCATCCAAAGACCGCACCGAACGTTGCACGATAGGAACTGAGCATAAACATATCGTGGAAGTTTTGAATACCGATCCATGAAATAAGAGATGCGGGCGGAATATGGTTAAAATCGTAATTCGTAAATGCCATGAGCAGCGTTACGAAGACGGGCAAAATAATCGTAAAAATCATTAAAATATATGCCGGAAACGTCAGCAAATAAGGAAAACCGTCAGTCGTCAGCGAAGCACACATTTCCTTCCAAGTCTTAGGAACGTCCTTACCTCGATTGATTGCTTCCGCTGTTTTTTTGGCATCTCTAACATTTGCAACATAAAACATCAAAAAGATAATCGTGATTAAAAATTGCAGCGTTCCTCGAACCATCAAGAACATCGAATGATCTCTTCCGGCAACCGTCCCGAGAGTAACAAGCCCGACCAAGGCATTGAAACCAAAAACGGCCATTTCAATGATAAAAAGAGCAAAGATGCCTAAAAAGATGATTCCTTTAGCCTTTTGACCATTTTTTAATTGACCAAGTCCAGGAATCAGAGAAAGCCACATTGTTTTCTTTGGATTCAACTTTTCCATTTAAATCCCACTCCTTTAAAACGACATAAATAATTGCTATTGGCGAAAGCAAAAGCCTTCATAATCAAAGAGTCTGGCTGATTGCCAAACTCTTCTGAAAAATATTTGAAAAGCATAAAAGATGAACGGGCAGGACAAGCGGCAGAAACCAATGCTTGCGTACGGGTTCATGACCGCTCGCTTCCACACCTTGTTATAATCGGGTTTCGCCTCACAGCCCCCTTGTCCCAAGCACCCTCGCTCGGGCAAGACG
>OHAA01000806.1_pt1 | contig 17807 bp, 10 predicted proteins | sample 1606051 | NCBI WGS metagenome assembly OHAA01 (sample SAMEA3541493, study PRJEB24748) | human gut metagenome | biome: human gut; feature: human-associated habitat; material: faeces | place: China | collected 2012
CTTTGCATTTTTGAATATGAGTGAAAGCCTGCTTACTGAAAAGATAATATTCTTTTGGTAAGCAGGTTTCTTTTATTTATGTTTGTTTTATGAAGAAGTTACTATTTATCCTGTTTATATCTTTTCCATCTAAATGTTTTTGAAGCGTGGTGAAGAACGGGAAGTGAAGTTTATTTTGTCCGAAGAGGATTTCTCGCTTGTCGATCGGAATTTAAAGAGGATTGTGGAGCCGGGAACTTTTCAGATAATGATTGGTGCTGCTTCCGATGACATAAGATTACAGACGAAAGTAGCTATAAAATAGGAGATGCCATCTTTGACTGTTTGATATGTTTTCTAAATACATTCAGTGTGTCGGAAATTCCGACACACTGAATGTATTTGTAGCTTGCACCTATTTTTATTGTCAAACAGTTAGTATAACATTCAAATAAATGAATATCAATGCTCTCTTGATAATAACCTCTGATAATAGGCTGATAATGAAATATAGTCTCGATGCTATCATTTCACTCCACTTGGTTCGCGCTTTATAATTCGATTTTTAGATTTGAATGATCATAGACTATGGGAATACTTTCCCCATTAACAGACACAGATACCGGGCATTGTAAACTTCTGATATAGGCTTTGACTTTGGTGGAGCCATCAATCCATAGCTGCATGCGTCTATTTTCTTCTTTCTGAATAATAAATAGTTTTGCCAGCGAGGAGAAATAAGAGGTAGTTCCTCTTTTTAATGAACTGCCATAACCAATAAAATACTCTTTAGCATCTGCCGGAGCGCTCTTTTCCGGATATGTAACTATAAACATATAAGCATCTGTAGACCAGCCATCGGCTTCAATCCATGAATTGCTATGCATTAATCGTCCGTCTGCTAACTGATTAATATAAATATCTGTAATCTTACCCTTATTGCGGATGCGTAAACCAATCCAGTTTTTACCTTCACGTTTCTCAATCTCAGGAAGCTCTTTTTCATCGGGAGTCTCTTTTAAAATAATAGCAGTCACACCTTTCACTCTATTGACTTCGTCAGGCAAGTGAAAAGAATAATAACTATCTTTACTTTTCAAATCTTCAGTCGGTACTTCTATTACTTCCCAATACAAATCGTCCGGATAATCATGCACAAAATTAGATCGTGCCAACGTGCGAGGATATAATGGACGGACTATTACTGAAGAATTTCCATTTGTAATGTTTAGATCTGTCCCTTTTTTCTCAGTTATTCCTCCCGGATGCCACAACCATTCAAAATGACCGGTTTCATAGGTTTTTAAATCATCAATGATATAGATGACGTTGTCTATCCACAAAAAGTGACGGAAGTTGCGGCTAAACTGGTCCGAATAAGGACCTGTACCATTTGCCAACACATATTTTATATTTCCGGCATCCAACAGATAATGCAGATATCCTCTTAAGGTAGAACCATAATATTGCTGTTCTCGTCTTTGCCCTTTGCCATTGAATAATACGACATTATGTGCCTCGCTTTGAAAGAAGTAGTTGCGGTATTCGGGATTCGCATACCAACATCGTCCTCCATCTTTGATAATATCCTCTCCTTTATGAAAGACTATGAATGAATTGGCATCGGCATGAGAATGATTCCAGGTATATCCGGACTTGACGGCTAACATTGTGGCATCTTTCTCCCAAGAGTTGCGCATGGTTGCCCAACCGAAGTCTTTGAATAATTGTGATTTCTTTAGTTTAGGAACCTTGGGTGCTTTACTCAAATTGGGAGTATAGAGAAATCCTATCGGGCGGTCGATAAAATATCCATCACGGTGTTGCCCTTGCTCTATCTGATTCATATACCAAAGCATATCATCATTTTGAATCCCCATTGCATATAATAACATCAGACTACTTTCGGCAGCCGTGTTTTTATGACTGTCCCCGAAGTTTATATTATAAAGCATACCTGTACGTGGATAACAGATATGTACAAAAAAATCTGATAACTTCTCCAGTTGGGGTATCTCTATTGCTTTATCTTCCTTGTGAGTATTCATCCAAGCTAAGCGGAATAATAAAGCCTCTTGAATCCCGTAGTTTGCATAGTTCAGACATTCATACATTCCACCGGCCTCATCAAAGGTCTTTGGCTTTTGATGAAGCACATCTCCTGCAAACTCAAACCATTCGGGAAGGACTTCGTTGATAATCTTTACAGCATCTCTTGCTTCTTCCAATTCATTCTGTAAGCTTAGTGCAAGTAGACCACCCATACACGTACAAGAAGTCCACCAGTTGTGCCCCATTGAGTTTAGTGAATGAATACGTGTTGGCTCCAAGATCCAGTCACCTAATAGCGGGTCCATTGCCAGACGTTTTAATCCGTGAGCTATTTTTCTTCTTTCAGATTGAGAAAGTTCTTGATAGATGGCGTCATAAGCTATTGCTGCATAAAAAGCTTTATGTGCAATCTCAAGGTCGGCGTTCCAGGCTGGGGTACGAGCCATCATTTCTTGATTGCCCCAAGTTTCGTCCTCAGTGACATCCTGCAAAATCTCTTTTATTTTATCAGCATACTTCTTTTCATCCGTCATTAGAAATGAGAGTGCTAAATAGTCTATCTTATTCAATTGAGTTTTCTGCAATAGGTTATCGGCAGTTTTCCTGATTGAATTCCAAGCTTCAGACATTCGTGTATCCTGTCTGACACTTATTTTTGCCTGCTCAATTCGTTGAGGGGTATAAAGTAAGGCTGGATGCTTTATTTTTTCTGCATGGATAAAAAGTAAATATAAAGCTGCTGAAAGACATAAAAGAATTCGTTTCATATTACATTTTGCATAAATTGGTTCCTTATTTAAATGAAATACGAATGAAACGTCTATCTCGCTTAATCATTTGTGTTTTTTCGAAAATTATAATGTATACCCTTGTTGTATTGATGTTTAATCTCTATTTTTGTCTGGCAAATTAGGCTGGCTTATGAAAAATACAAAGCGTACAAGCATTATCACACTCGTTCTCCTGCTAAGCATTTTTAAGGTATACTCACAATATATGTTTCGGCATTGGGATGTGGTTGATGGGATGTCGGATAATCAAATACGATATTTTACAATGGCACCGGATGGTCGTATGGTCATTCGAACAGCTTCTATTTTAAACATCTACAATGGTGCTACATTCGAACATTTTTATCACGATAGGCGGAAAATCTATAAATGGGATTTCAACCGGAATCAAATATTTAAAGATTATCACGATGCTTACGGACGGATATGGATGAAATCTCCGGGATATTTGTTATTATTCGATTTGAATACCAATCAGTTTATTTATGATATTGATTCCGAATTACGCCGGATGGGAGTAAGTGGAAAATTGAAGAATTTGTTTATTGATGAGAGCAAGAACTATTGGTTTCTTACCGAAGATAATACATTCTATTTTTTTGATATATCCGCAGGAGAATTACAGATAATCGAAAAGGGGAACAGTGACTTTACATATCGGCACGGTATTCCGTACGAGTTAGCTCAATATAAGAATACTTATTATATCGTATATTCGAGCGGGCTGATTCGTCGTTGGGACAAAACCTTGCGAGATTACACCGGGCAGGATACTTTTTTTGTAGGACGTATCTCTGAAGCTACAGACCGGTTAAAAATACAATCTACCTCCGATGGGAATCTATGGCTGATGTATAATCAGGCTGTTTGCTATCGTGATAAAACTGATAAAGGTTGGCAAGAGATAAGCACCATTAAAGGTATGTCCAACTTCTTTACCTGTATGGATTTGGACAAGCAAGGAAACGCATGGGTCGGTTCTTCGTGGTCTGGATTGCGGAAAATTGAAAACTCTACACATAGAATTGAAACAATGCCCGGATTGAAATTAGGTGACGGCAGTGTGTTAAGTAATGACATACAGTGCATCTTTGCCGATAATAATGACGGAATTTGGGTAGGCACTTTGTGGCAAGGTATCTGTTACTATAATCCGAGTATGTATAAGTTCAAGCTAATTCAGACTGTTCAGAATAAAACAATGATTACCAACGAATCGGTGCGTTGTTTGTTGGAAGACGAAGACGGAACGATACTCATTGGTACTACTGCATACGGATTGATGCGTTACTCTCCTTCTACGGGAGAAGTCAGCAGGGCATTCAAAGATATTCTGTCCGGTGATCTTTGTCTGACTCTTTATAGAGACAGTAAAAAGAGATTGTGGGTTGGAACGTATTTGAATGGATTTTGCTGCATAGATGGAAAAAATGTGAGATATTACAATAAACAATTAGTTAATACAGAGTTATTCCCGGAGCAGAATATCTCCCGAGCAGTTTATGAAGATCCGGATGGGCGTTACTGGGTCAGTGTCAGTAATGAAGGAGTAGGTGAGCTAGACACCTCAACGGGAAAAATACGATTGTTGCGGGATAAACATCCGAAGATTAGCTTTCATAAACGCGATTATGGTTTTTATCCTGTCAGCAATTCTACTTTTGCGGTGTTTGGGGAAAATGGTATTTACTACTATGATACTCATAAAGATAAAATCTTTGTTCCTGAAATAGACGATCCGGATAATCCTAAATTTATGGGGCCTCAGGTAAGCTATAATTGTGTGTACAAAGATAGCCATTCGCTAGAATGGTTTGGGACGGATATTGGAATTCGTGTATGGGACGAACAAAAGAAGAAAGCTCATACGATAACTACAGAGACCGGATTGGCTAACAATTCTATATCGTCAATCATTGAGGATGATAGCGGTATTTATTGGGTATCAACGGTAAGTGGTATCTCACGAATTGAATTAAAAGAGACTTCTGAAGGATATGATTTTCTCATAGTCAACTTCAGTTCAGAAGACGGATTGCAGGGAGGAAAGTTCTATGAGAATTCATCGTTAAAAACCCGTGATGGAGAACTGTATTTTGGCGGTCATCATGGCATTAATTCGTTTCAACCTCAAAAGATTTATTATAATCATGTCCACAATAAACCTATATTCACTGCATTCCGTCTGTTCAATTCTCCTGTTAAGGAACACACAGAATATAAAGGGCGTGTTATTCTTGAATATCCGATAAATAATACTCGTGAGATTCATTTGAAGTATAATGAGAACTTTGTTACTTTCGAATTTGCCGGGCTTAACTATGTGAATACTTTGCAAACCTACTATAGGTATAAACTCGAGAATTTTGATCCGGACTGGAATGAAATAAAGACCAATGGTCTGGGAGTGGCTACCTATACCGGTTTACATCCGGGGAAATATAAATTAGTGGTATACACAGCCAATAATGACAGAAGTTGGGGAGAACAGGCCGCAGAAATGACTATTGTCGTTTCTCCGCCTTTTTGGGCAACTGTTCCTGCTTACATATTTTACATATTGATTGCAGGTGGAGTCATCTATTTGTTTTTAAAAGCTTATAGGAAGAAAAAACTTAAAAAGCAGTTCGAACAAGAGGCATTGAAACGTGAACAGCAGAAAGAAGAGCTTAATCAGATGAAGTTCCGCTTTTTCACCAATATCAGTCACGAATTCCGTACTCCGCTTACTTTGATAATGACGCCTTTAGGTATCCTTATTCAACAAGCGGAGAATCCAATGAAGGACAAATTGAAGTCAATCTATAACCATGCCGGTAATTTGTTGGAGTTGATTAATCAACTGCTTGATTTTCGGAAACTGGAGATGGGAGGTGAAAGTCTGAAATTACATCAGGCTGACATCGTAGAGTTTGTGCGGTACATTGGTTCAGGGTTTAAAGAACTGGCGACAAATCGATCTATAAAGTTTTCGATAGAGAGTGAATGTCCTGGCATGAATATCTGGTTTGATGATACGAAAATGCAACGGATTCTGAATAATATTTATTCCAATGCATTTAAATTCACTCCTGATGGAGGGCTTATCTCAACGATTGTAGCGACGGAGAAAAAAGATGAAAAGATATTCGTAAGAATCGAAATATCCGATACAGGATGTGGAATCAGTGAAAAAGACTTGAATGTGATATTTGACCGCTTTTATCAGTCGGAGCCAATTCCTGGTGTGACAGGTTCCGGTATTGGTTTGCATATGGTCAAAGAATATGTCTCTTTGCATAACGGAAAGATAGAAGTGCATAGCAAAATAGGAGTAGGAACAACATTTTTGATATATATTCCATCCGACTTGAAAGGAGACGACAGTGAATCCAAAGTTCCGGCTATGTCTCCCGATGTGGAAGAAAAGGTGGTATATTCGGACAGGAAAACTATTTTGATAGTGGAAGACAATGTAGAATTCCGTCGTTTTTTGGTGGAACAATTGATAGGTCAATTTAATATTCTGGAGGCTGGAGACGGAGCCGAAGGCGAAGAAGTTGCCATACATAAGTCGCCGGACCTGATAATATCCGATATGATGATGCCGAAAGTGGATGGTCTGGAAATGTGTGTCCGGATTAAAAACAATATTCAGACCTCACATATCCCGATTATCTTGCTCACGGCACGTATTTCAGACGAAGCTCGGATAGAAAGTTATAAAGCTGGTGCTGATTCTTATATATCGAAACCTTTCAATTATGACATATTACTGACGCGTATTAATATGCTTTTAGAACAGCAGGAAAAGCGTAAGGAAATATTTCATAAAGAAATAGAAATCTCTCCTCAGAATATCACTATTACTTCTTTAGATGAAGAATTTGTGGAGAAAGCCTTACGGTTGGTGGAAGAGAATATGGAAAATCCGGAGTTCTCGGTTAATAACTTGTGTGATGACTTGGGGATGAGTCGTAGTCAGCTATACCGTAAATTTGAGTCCATTACAGGATTGACACCGAATGATTTTATTCGTTCTGTCCGATTGAAACGAGCTGCCCAGTTGCTTCGGGGCAGTTCATATAATATTTCGGAGATTTCGGACAGGGTCGGATTCAATTCCATTAAATATTTCAATAAATACTTTAAAGAAGAGTTCGGATTCACTCCGACGCAATATCGTTCGAATGGTAGTGGAGAGATTAAATAAAAAGTCTCTCCATTCCCATTTATATACTGAAAATGCCCTAAAAAGGGTATAATGAGACAAACTAACCTAATAATCGGGACAAATTATCTCAATGGTGTCGATTGGATTCGTCTATTTTTGCAGTGTGATTAAAAATAACTATGAACTGCAAAATGATGGAACCATGAAGAATATTCTATCTAAAAGAACATTTATTGTATTACCACTATTTCTTTTTTCACTTCATCCGCTTTGGGGACAGAAAAGTAACTTTAAAAATGACATTTGTATTCCGGGCAAACTGTATATGCTTTCGGATATAAGGAATGATGTTTTTGTCGAAGCACTAATTAAAAGATGGAGACCTTACAATGACTTTGTGAGATTTTCGGGTGACTGTGTTTATTCGAGAAAACTGAATCGTGTAGCTTCTGTCGATACTCCTGTGGATGGATCGAATATGAAAATCGAATTGGTCAATTCGGATGAGTTTGAAATAATAAAAGAAAAAGCAATTTCTATATGCGTAGGGAAAAAAGGAATAGGAACTCAGGAAGTTACTGTTCAGATACTGGGGGACAGTTTTGTCAACGGAGCTTTTTTCAGGGACGCGTTGCTGTCGAAGAATTATATTCCCGGTATAAAACTGGTCGGACTAAGGAATATAAAGAATGAAGAAGGACAGTATGATGAAGGGCGGGGTGGATGGACAGTGAAGAAATACTTCGAGATTCCTAAAGGAGAGATGACATCATATCATGGATATATGCAACCTGTGGGTGAATATAGATATTGGGGGAGTTGTGAGTTTTGGAAAAACTGTTATAAGGTGATTAATGGTGAACTGACAGATACTGAAATAGTCTATGACTGTGGGAGATACGATCAATGCATAACTAAATTCGATAAGGAGACAGGTTATTTGGCAGCTCCGAAGAAAAACGATTTAATGTATGATAATGCACGTGGAAGCTACATGGTTTATACAGGAAAGAAGTGGAAGCATGTTGAGATTGATGAGAGAAAATGGGCTTTCAATTATAGAAAATATCTGGATATGTGGAATCTTGATGCACCTAAGTTCTTTGCACAGATGTTGGGGCTCAATGATTATCGCGACAGTTTGACGGCGGATTATCGGGAATGGAATGAAAAGATTGCCGAGATGAAAGAGTCATATTACAAAGCTGTGCCCGATGGTAAATTTATAATTCTGATCCCGTGTACAACCTGTGGCTCGCTCAATAATATCAGAGGAGATTTTACGTTACGGCAGAATGCAGCCATGTGGCAACTGCGAAAGAATATCATTGATACATTTGATGGTAGGGAGAGTGAAGGATACTATGTCGTTGACATAGGCATTACCATTGATAATGAAAAAGGGTACAACCGGAATCGTGACGGAATACAGACCGGAAATCCCCATCCATATCCTAATTATCCGACAATGGGAATTCCTCTTGCTGCCTTTATTCAATATTATAGAGAACTTTAAAATAACAATGATGGCTAATACTTTTGATGATATCATAACTTGCTCTTATAAAGAGTATCACCAGATAATTCTCAATTACATAACCTATCGCATCACTCATCGTTGTGAGGCAGAAGATTTGGCCCAGGATGTATTTGTACGTTTATTGGATTATAAACAAATGCTTCGTCCGGATACTGTAAAGTATTTCTTGTTTACCATTGCCCGTAATATCGTAACCGATTATTTACGCAGATACTACAAAAAACAAGAAGTGAATAATTATATCTATGATATGATCCCTTCTTTTACTAATGAAACAGAAGAGAAGATTATTGCCGATGACTTGTGTAAGACAGAACAACGGATACTTGCTGTCTTTCCTGTACAACGGCGTACGGTGTATGCGTTGAGCCGTTATGAAGAAAAAGATACGGAAGAGATAGCCAATATGTTGAATCTTAGTCAGCGTACGGTAGATTATCATTTATTTTTAGGACGTCGTGACATGCGCCGATATATGAAGAATTGCATTTAATATGAACTGAATCAATAAATAGAAGCGAAGCCAATGAAGAAAAAAAACAGAAAAAGTAAAATGGCGGGATGTCTGCACATCTTGCCGAGTCTTGAGAATAAAAATAATAATAATGTAAAAACCTCAGATTTAATTTCATGAAACTCCGAAAGAAAATGCTATGTATGGTAAAGCAGGTGAAGAAGATAACAATCTTTGCTTGTTTGGTGTGTGTGGTGTATCCCGTTGCTGGGATACAAGCGGCTGTCAGTGAACAGCAGTCGGTAGCACAAACCCTGAAGAAAATTAAAGGAAAAGTGATTGACGTGTTAGGTGAACCGCTTATCGGCGTCAATGTGAGTGTAGTCGGACAAACGGGTGGTACGATTACCGACATTGATGGTAACTACTCGCTAGATGTTCCTGCGGGTGCTAAATTGAAGTTCAGTTATATCGGTTACGAAGACCAAATAATTGACGCAGGTGTAAAAGCGGTACTAAATGTGACAATGAAGGAGAGTACTGAAGTGCTCGAAGAAGTGGTAGTTGTAGGATATGGCGCACAGAAGAAAGAGACACTAACAGGTGCGGTGACCGTAGTTAGTGACAAGATGTTAAAGGATAAGGGAGCTCTCTCTAATCCTGCACAGGCTTTGCAAGGACAAGTGCCAGGAGTCATTATAACCCGTAACTCGGCTGCTCCGGGAGATGAGAACTGGAATATGAAATTACGCGGTTCATTCTCGAAGAATAATTCAGCTCCGTTGGTGATTATTGATGGTGTGGAGTCTGACGATTTTTCCCAATTAAATCCGGGGGATATAGAGTCCATCAACTTCCTTAAAGACGCTTCTGCTGCTATCTATGGTAGTAAAGCTGCCGGAGGTGTTGTTCTGGTACAGACTAAAAAGGCCAAAGAAGGTAAGGTAAAGGTGGAATATAGTGGTTCGGTAACTGCTAAATTCGTAGGGTTGCAGCCTACACTGATGACACTCAATGAATGGTGTGATGCTATGGAACAAGCTCGTTTGAATGATAACAAAAAGCTGGCAGACGATCAATGGCTGCAATACGTAGCTTTGGCTCGTCAGAATAAGGGGCATTATATTAATGTGGAACAGTCGGGTAATCCTTTCCCGGATTCTTTCCAAGGTTTATACGACTTCGTCTTTTTTGATACCGATTGGCAAGATATCATGTGGGGGACAGCAGCTTCCACTTCACATGAACTGAGCGTATCGGGTGGTAACGAAAGGTCTGTTTTCCGTCTTTCCGGACGATATATGTATGATGATAGTAATTTGAAATGGGGCAACAATAGGAATCAACGTTATAATTTTCGTTTGAGTAATACATTCCACCTTACAAAGAACTTCGATCTTGAGTCTATCATTTTCTATTATCGTCAGGATCAAGTGTCACCGACGCAAATTGGAGAAGCTTTGACGGCCGGTACGCAACAACCGGGTTTTCCTTCTTCCACTATGGATGGGAAACCTTATGCGTGGGGTAACTGGGCTACGCCCAACTGGCGTTGTGAATTGGGAGGAGACAACAAACTCAACACCTCCGGTATCAATATCAGTGAGACATTTAAATATCGTTTTGACGACCATTTTGATGCAGTGGCCACTTTGGGGTATAACACCTCTACTGCCATTCGGGACGTGAAAAACCAAACAGTGGATTATTATGACTACACTGGTACAAAACGGGAAACGCGTGTGGAACCCAGACAAGAGGATACTTATTATATTAAAACAACTGCGCGAACCAATCTGTATACATTAAATTTCTATTTGAACTGGAAGCGGACATTCGGCAGTCATAACCTCGGAATGATGCTTGGTACGCAATATAGTATGAAAGAATATGATTATACTGCAACTAAGGCCTTGAATATTTTACCTTCACTGAATATTATCAACGGAATCGGAGAAATAACCTTACGCAACACAAAGGATGAAGGACCTTCCAGATATCAGGAAGCATTACTTTCTTATTTCGCACGTTTGAACTATAACTATAAATCCAAATACTTGCTTGAAGGAAATTTCCGTTATGACGGTTCTTCCAAATTTCAGCCGGAGAACCGTTGGGCTTTTTTTGGAGGTGTATCCGGAGGATGGCGTATCAGTGAGGAAGAGTTTGTGAAAGAGCTGGGTGTTTTCGATGAATTGAAACTACGTCTTTCTTATGGTACAGTGGGTAATCAGGGAGGTATTGACCGATACGATGGTGTGCAGTTGTACGATTTCAAACAGAATGGAGGCGCATTAGTGGGGAGTGGTTTACTTTCCTATGTGGATACAAACGGTAAGTTGTTGAGTACAGACCGTACATGGGAAGTCATCAAAAACTATAATATCGGTTTGGATTTCGGTTTCCTGGATAATCGACTGACAGGTACTGCCGAACTTTTCTGGAAGAAGTGTAACAATATGTTGATTGATGTCACCTATCCAGGCACATTGGGGGATAAAGCTCCTACCGCAAATAGAGGTAGTTTTAAGGCAAACGGTTGGGAAGGCACGGCTAACTGGTCGGATAAAATAGGAGAAATTTCCTATCATCTGGGTGGAACTTTCACTTATACCACTAACAAATTGGTAGATAATGGGGGTGATGCTGTAATCAAATCCGGTGTAGTTTCAAATCGTGAAGGCTATCCGTTGAATTCCGTGTTCGGTTTGAAATATTGTGGTAAGATAGAAACACAAGACCAATTGGACAAATATATTAATCAATATGGTAATGGCAATAACAATATTGCTATGCCCGGTAACTTGCGTTTGGGAGATAATATGTATGAAGATGTCAATAAAGATGGTAAATTGACAGAAGCTGACTATGTATATTTGGGAACTGACGATCCGAAGGTATCTTTCTCTTTTAATGCCGGATTATCGTGGAAAGGTTTCGATGTCTCGGTTATTTTTCAAGGAGCCGGTAAACGTACAGTGTGGCGTGGTGGCGAAAATAATCAAAAGGGAAAGAATGACAATTGGCGAATACCGATGATGTCTTGGTACAATAATTCAACGAATCAGTCGGTTGGTAATGTATGGTCGGCAGAAACGCCGAACGCCCATTATCCCACTTACACACATCAGACACAGATCAATCTGTATAACTATATTTGTTCTTCCTGGTCAGTGGAAGATGGTGCTTATCTTCGTTTGAAGAATGTCACGTTAGGCTACACATTTCCGGCAAATGTGCTTTCGAAGACTAAATTTATAAGCTATGCCCGTATTTATGTATCGGGAGCTGATTTGTGGGAGAATAGTAAAATTAAGGATGGATGGGATCCGGAAGCGTCGCGCAAAGTAGAGACATTCGGTCGTTACCCATTTACGAGAAACCTGACGGTAGGATTAAACTTGACCTTTTAAATATTAAGTATTATGAGATTAAATAAAATAAAGAATCTGTTTGTCGTTTTAGCCTTGGGACTGACCACGCACTCTTGCCTTGATCTCGAGCCGCAAGAACAGTTGGCAGAAACGAACTACTGGAACACACCGGATGACTATATGCTATTTGCCAATCAATTCTATGGCTGGACACGTCACTTTTCAGGAGCGATGGAATATAAGTCGACAAAACCGGTACATTCTGATTATACATCAGATCTGTTTACCAATAAAGATGAGCGTAACTTATTTAGCAATGGAAGTAACGCTGTGCAGTCTACGGATGCTAACTATACTAGCAATTACTCGCACATCCGCCGTACGAATTTGTTATTGAAAAATGCAGAGTCATATGCCACTCCGAGTGACATAGCCCAGTATGTGGGTGAAGCAAAATTCTTTCGTGCTTATTCTTATTTCGATTTATTGCAACTATATGGCAATGCTATTTTGGTGAAGGAACCTATGGAGGTAACTGATGCGCGAATGTATGTCAAGCAGAATGATCGTAGTGAAGTGGCTGATTTCATCATTAAAGATTTGAAAGAAGCCGTTCCTCTGTTACCGAAGTTCTCCGAAATACAAGAGTATGGGCGCATAAGTCGGGAAGGATGTCAGGCATTCTTGTCACGAGTGGCGTTGTACGAAGGTACCTGGCAAAAAAGTCGTGGTAACGTAGAACGTGGAAAAGAACTGCTGGATATTGCGGCGAAAGCTGCCAAAGACGTGATCGATAGCAAAACATTCAGTTTGTTCAAACCGGAAGCATTGGGTGACAGTGCACAGAAATATATGTTCATCTTGGAGGATGCGAAGTCTAATCCTGCCGGATTACAGAAAAGTGCTAATAAAGAATATATATTTGCTCGGCGCTTTGATGAAATATTGGCACCTATCAACTGGAATATTACACAAAGTTCATTATATAATGCAATATGGATTAGTCGTAAATTCGCCAATATGTATCTTTGTCAAAATGGACTTCCCATCACTTATGGAGGAAAAACAAACCCTCAATTCAAAGGGTATATGAAAATAGATGATGAATTTCAGGATCGTGACAATCGTATGCGTTATACAATGATGCGTCCTCACGATAACTTTTGGAACAATCAGAAACCACGTACTTCTTGGGATGGAAAGGATAAGAACCCATATATATCTAATTTTGTGCCGAAGACGGGGACCGGATATCACAATCAGAAATGGGCAACAGAGCGTAAGGTGGAAGATAAAAAAGAAGGTTATGATTTTCCTATAATCCGTTATGCTGAAGTTTTGTTGAATTATGCAGAGGCAGTGTATGAACGGGACGACAAGATCTCGAATACTGACCTGAATATTTCCTTGAATTTGGTGCGTCTCCGTGTTAATCCGGCTATGACTCCATTGACTAATGAACTGATTACCCAAAATGCGGGTATGGATATGCGGACAGAAATCCGCCGTGAGCGTACCATTGAACTATTCAATGAAGGCTTCCGCTTAGATGACCTGAAACGTTGGAAGACAGCAGAAACAGAAATGCCGATGGATATTGTAGGAATTCAGTGGAAAGGTACGGAGTATGAAAAAGTGTGGGCGAATTGTCCTTATGAGACCAATGCTGAAGGTTGTATCATTATTGAAAAGGGGCGTAAATGGGAAGAAAAGAACTATCTGTTCCCGTTGCCGAGTGACCAGTTGCAGTTGAATCCTAATTTGCAACAGAATCCCGGATGGGAATAATAATAAAAACAAATAATTGTAAGTGACATGAAAAACAGATATTCATTGTTTAAGAAAGGATATTGGGAGGCTGGTGTATTACTTGGCTTATGTCTGTTAATAGCTTCCTGCGGAGAGAAGGAATTTACTACTGACATGCCCGAGAACAAGTTGATTACAGCTATTTCATTGGAAGTGAGTAGTGAACTGCCTGTGCAGTTGGGAACAGATACAACTATTGTCTATCATATTACTCCCGAAAATGCGGATCATACAGAGTTGAAGTGGACGACTACTAACGAATTGGTAGCTACAGTATCACAAGATGGAACGATTTCTGCTAAATCGTTGGGAAAAACGATGATTACCGTAACTCCATCGGTAGGATTTGGAACAGCATCCACTGTACGGACTATCGAGGTAACAGTGATTCCGGAAGTAATCAAGACTACCGGGATTCAGTTTACAAACATTGAGGAAGGAGTTTACGAAACTGATAAATTACAGTTGAAATATGATATATTGCCTGCTGACCATACTTATTCTTATTTGACTTGGGCAAGTAGCAATGAAAATATTGCGACGGTAGATAAGAATGGAGTAGTGACGGGGATAAAAGCCGGAGATGTGACTATCTATGCATATACGCACGATGGCAGTAATGTAAGAGGAGAATGTTCATTGAAAGTGATGAAATATGAACCTGCGACGAATGTTGAGATTGTTCCTCATACGGATGTTCTCTACTGGAAACAGCAACTTGATTTAGACTTTACGCTAACACCGGAAGTAGCTACTGTAAATTCTGTGGAATGGACATCAAGCGATGAGAAGGTATTGACTGTGGAAGGAGGAAAAGTGAAAGCCATGGGCTTCGGAGCAGCCACTGTTACTGCCACTTGTATAGAGACTGGCAATAAATCGACTATCGACTTGACTGTAGCCTCAGGTTTTTATGTATGGGATGCCACAACAGACTTTGAGGGATGGGCTATCAATAGTAATATTGGCTCTATGGAGCGTAAAGACGGAAAACTGGTTATGACCGTGACTGCTGATAATAATAAGCGCGTGTATATGCAAAGAGTCTATAGTACGGTAGCTAATCAGATGGATATGAATTTTAAAGATTATCCGGTGATTGCCATGAAATGCACAGATATACCATCGGGTGCACAATATACTCTTAATCTTGCTAACTTGGGAAATACCGTAAATATCGCACCGGCTATGAAAGTTGAGAAATTGTCAGATGGTACACAACTGGTTTATTATGACGCATCTTCCTTAGCACAGTTTACCAATACAGAAGGGGTTGTTCCGATTAGAGCCTTTATGTTCAAGATATTAAAAGTCGATATTCCTTCATTCTCGGCAGACTGGATACGTACATTTAAGAGTGTAGAAGAAATGATGACGTTTTCAGAGGTTGAGGCTGGGAAATAATATGGACTTATATTCACCTTATAGTTAAATGATTATGAAGATAGATTATATAAAGAATCAGATAAAGGTAGCAGGCATGGTGATTGCCTGCACCTCACTATGCTCATGTAACAGTGAAATAGAAGATGGGACGACCGATATAGATAGTTGGCCGTTGCCTCGCATAGAAGTGACCTACCCTACGGAATTTGAACACCCGGGAGTTGTTTTTACTGTAGAAGACATCGAGCGTTTTCGTAAGATTGCTACCCAACAGATACAACCACAATATGCGGGTTATGAATTATTGAGCGCGGATAAACTCTCTCAAAGTACATATATAATGAATGGTCCTTATGATGAAATTTATGCCGGTGAAGATGCTTCTCATCCGAACATCATGAATCAATTTGGAAACGATTTTGCGGCTGCTTGTCAGAATGCCATTATGTTTGCTGCTACACAACAAAAAGGCTATGCTGATAAGTCAATGGAGATAATACGTGGCTATTCCGCCAGCCTTAAAAAGCCTGTCTATAGTGCGAGACAAGCCGGTTTGGATCATGTATTGATGGTGGGTAACTTATGCATAAAACTAGTTTATGCTGTTGAACTTATGCGATATCTTGATGGTTCCGGGATGACGAATGAGGACTTTCAGGGAGCATGTGATATGTTTAAGCGGTGTTTTATTCCCGTATTAGATGATTTCTTCTCTATCACAGAGCCTAAGAATAAGGCAGTCGGTAACTTTGGCGCATCTGCCATTAACTGTTACATGGCCATGGCGATTGTATTGGATGATATGGAAATGTATAAGAAAGCTATAGATATTTATCTTTACGGATATGAAAATGGTTCTATACGTTATTATATAGATGGAGAAACTGGACAATGTCAGGAAAGTGGTCGTGACCAAACACATGCACAGTTGGGATTAGGTATGATGTCCATGCTTTGTGAGACGGCCTGGAAACAAGGTACTGATCTCTACGGTGTGTTAGACAACCGCTTGCTGAAAGGCTATGAATATACAGCTAAATATAATTTAGGGTATGATGTGCCATTCAAGTATATGCCGGAACTCACCGGGAAGTATAATTGGTATGAAATAGACGAAGTAGACAAGAAAGAGGTAGCCAGTGGTCAGAGACCTGAATCAAGACGTGGTAAATTTGCTCCTGTCTATGAGCGGGTGTACAATCATTATGCGACACGTTTAGGATTGGGAATGCCTTATGTGAAAGAAGTCTTAGAAACAAAGGTTCGTCCTGAAAACGCCGGTACTGATATTGCTCATTTGGGGTATGGGACTTTTCTGTATTGTAGCGAAGGTTTTGAATAGTAGTTTATGAAAAGACTGTTTTTTATATTCATTTCTTTCTGCATGGCGGCGGCTCTGTCCGCCCAATTGCAGGAAAGAATGGTTAAAGTGAATGTTGTACCTGATCATGTCGATTGGAAGTACGAACTGGGTGAGAAGGTGAAATTCAACGTTGTGGTGACAAAGAATCGTGTACCTCAAGAAAATGTGACTGTATGGTATGAAGTTGCTCAGGATATGATGCATCCATTACTCAAAGATACCATTGTCTTGGAAAATGGTGTGCTGACATTGGATGCCGGAACCATGAAAACTCCTGGCTTTTTGCGTTGTCGTGTCTGGACAAAATATGACGGTAGAACTGTTGAAGGACGGGCTACGGCTGCCTTTGAACCTGAGAAGATAAAACCGACAGCTGTTTTGCCAAACGATTTCAATACTTTCTGGGAAAGTGCCAAACAGGAGAATGTTCGAATTCCTATGAATGTGAAATTGCGTTTACTGCCCGAACGTTGTACCGAGAAGGTGAATGTTTATGAATGGAATGTACAGAACTACCGTTTGAACAGCCGGGTATATGGTATTCTTTGTGTGCCGGTAAAGCCCGGAAAGTATCCTGCTTTATTGCGGGTACCGGGAGCGGGAGTACGGGGATATGCCGGTGCGATTGTAGAAGCGGAAAAAGGTATGATTACGTTGGAGATTGGCATCCATGGTATTCCGGTAACATTAGAACCGTCCGTTTATGCTAGTTTGAGCCAGGGAGGACTTTATCGATATCAATATCAGAATTGGGACAATCGTGATGAAGTTTATTATAAACGCGTCTATATGGGATGTGTACGTGCGGTAGATTATCTTTGTTCTATGAAAGAATTTGATGGCAGCAACCTCTTGGTGCAGGGATTCCATACCAGCCATGCCCTTCCCACTATAAATGGTTCCGGC
>OHAA01000807.1_pt1 | contig 17794 bp, 20 predicted proteins | sample 1606051 | NCBI WGS metagenome assembly OHAA01 (sample SAMEA3541493, study PRJEB24748) | human gut metagenome | biome: human gut; feature: human-associated habitat; material: faeces | place: China | collected 2012
GCATAGAAGTGAACGACTTATGGAAAGTAGTCATCGACCATCCCGAATATTATGCGCTGCAATCGACCCCGCTTTTTTCAAGCAGCGGAATTACTTGTTTTTCGGTTCTTCCCTTGGTCAAAGCAATTTTCAGCAACGTCATCCCTCCTTTGTCAAATCAATCAACCCGCTGCCAAGTCTTTTGGCCTCTGCCACTGCCTCTTCCAAAGTATCCGAAAGACTAAGCTGCAGGGAATCGCTGTTTTTCACCAGATCCATCGCTTGTTTAAGCTGTTCTTTTTCAAAATACACCAAAGTCGGCAACGTTTTTGTCCGTGGCAGCCTGTCCTTCAAAAGTTCGGACAGAAACGAAAGCTCGATTCCCATTCCGACTGCCGGTTCCGGTTCCTCTTGAAAGCTCTCAAGCATCCGATCGTATCTGCCGCCGCTGATGACGTTTCTCGAAGCGTTCGGCAAATATCCTTTAAAAACGATTCCCGTGTAATACGGCTGCGGTCCCGGAGCGCTCAAATCAAGACTTGCCTTGTGTCCTCCCAAAACTTCGCAGGCCTTGGCAATTTCAAAAACTTCATTCAGACTATGTTCGATCGTTTCAGGAATTTCCAGCTTTTTGAGACTTGTTTCGACTTCTTCAACACTCCCGAACAATCTTGGCCACGCTTTAAAAAAAGGATAGCTTCGATTCGATCTGAACGGTTCGATCAGTTTGAAATAAAGCGGAAGTTTCTTCTCAAACAATGCTTCCTTGATGGCAAGCGTTTTTTCTTCATCAATGCTCAAAACCTTGAGTGCCTCATCAGCCAGTTTGGCATGTCCCAGTTCAAGATTTAATCTTCCGTCAAGAAAAGTTCGATTAAGTTCGCTTAAAAGTTCTAAACACTCAAGCTCTGCTTTTTTGGATGCATATCCGACAAGTTCGACTCCCAACTGACAAGCCTGATCACACAAACCTGACAAATCGCGATTTTTACGGTAAAGATCCCCGATGTAAAAAAACTTCGCCGGCAGCTTGACATTTTGAGTCGATAAAAATCGCGCAACAGGCAAAGTCATATCAGGTCTGATTACAAGTTCCCTGCTGTCTCTTGCGCCCAATCGATACATTTTTTGATTCGGCATTCGGTAATCTTCAAAAAGCTCAAAATACTCGAGCAATGGCGTTTTGATCTGTGAAAATCCGCGCTCATGCAATCTTTTGATCATCCAAAAAGAAACTTTGTTTTCAATTGACAATTGTTCGTCCAGCTCATCGCCTAACCCTGGCGGCAAACGAAATTTTTTCACTCGGATCCCTTCCCTTCTTTTTTGTGTAAAAAAAAACCGACATCCTAAAAGGACATCGGAGGACGTTTCATCGTGGTTCCACCCCGTTTCATCCGCATTTCGCAATACGGACCTCATGTTGAACGAGTCAACAGCGATAACGGAACTAACCGGATAAAACTACTACAGTTCAATATTAATGGTTCATTTCATCAGTTCGCAGGCGTGTACGCTGCCACGAGCGGTCCGTTCCCAGCTTCCAAGACTCTCTTAACGCTCTTGCTGACAGTTTTCTCCTGGTCATTACAATTAATTAAAATTCAATTAGGAATTAATTTACAATTAATAATAAACATTTATGCTTCAAAAGTCAAGAAAAATTCTTAAAATTATTGAGCCAGACTCGAAAAAAGATGATAGCCTTGACCAACGGCCTCGATTCCGTGCGCATCCGATCCATAGACCAACGGAATCTGCATCTTTTTAGCCAATGAAAACACTTGAATTCCCGGATAAAACTCATTGCAATATGGTTTGTACATTCCGGCAAGATTAAAATCAAGCTGTCTTTTCGTTTGCCTGATTTCCCTTAAAATCTCTTCGATAAGCAGCATGTTGCGCTCATCAAATTTTTCGGGAAATGAAAAATAATCTTGATATTTTTTAATCAAACTCATATGTCCGATTCTTTTCGGAGCATATTCTCCCAAATCGGCTTCGATCGAATCTTTGACGAGCATTAAATATTGATGATATATTTCCTGGGGATCATCCAACAACTCTTTTACGCCGGCTGCCAAATCTTCCGGTGAAAAATCGATACAGTGGAATTTGTTTTCTGAATTTTGAATGAAATGAACCGACAAAATTCCTGTATCGCAGCGCGGACCGTATTCATCAAGAAATTTTTTGATTTCGGTTTCAAATCCTGGCAAATAATCGGTTTCAAATCCAATATGAACGTTGATTTTTCCTTTGAATCGTTCTTTTAGCCATTCGGCATGTTCAAAATACTCTTCGAGCTGATCAAAGCCGAGTGATGCGGTCTCATACCCTTCCCTTGGTCCTTCATACGACGCTTCAAAACCAACCGGAAGCGGTGCGTGTTCCGTAATGCAATAATCCGTAAACCCTAATCTGATTGCCTTTTCAATCATTCTTTCGGTTTTTTCTCCGCTTCCGTGCGCACACAGCTGCGTATGCGTATGTCCGTCCATTTTCATTTGCTGCACCTCGCTTTTTTCGATAATTATAGCCATCCAAGTGCTTGGCGTCAACAAATCTGTTATAATGAACACATCAAAAACAAGGGACTGAGATCAGATGAATTTTGTTTCATGGAACGTCAACGGCCTAAGAGCCGTGCTCAAAAAAAATTTTAGCGAAGTCTTTGAAAAACTTGATGCCGATTTCTTTTGCATCCAGGAAACCAAATTGCAGGAGGGACAAGTCGAACTGGATTTGCCGGGATATCATCAATATTGGAATTACGCTGAACGCAAGGGCTACTCGGGAACGGCAATTTTTACGAAACATGAACCTCAATCGGTCAGCTACGGAATCAAAAACAGCGAATTCGATCATGAAGGCCGAGTTATCACTTTGGAATATGCAAGTTTTTATCTTGTCTGCTGCTACTCGCCAAATTCGCAGCCAAAACTCAAACGCCTTGATTTTCGGATGGGCTTTGAAGATGCCTTCTTAAATTATCTCAATGATTTAAAAGAGAAAAAACCGGTCATCATGTGCGGTGATCTGAACGTTGCGCATGAAGAAATCGATTTGAAAAACCCAAAAACAAATCATAGGAATGCCGGCTTTTCAAATGAAGAACGCTCCTGTATGACGCGACTTTTGAAAAACGGATATCTTGACACGTTTCGGTTCTTCCATCCTGATGAAACAGGCATCTACTCATGGTGGAGCTATCGTTTCAATGCCAGAAAAAACAATGCCGGGTGGCGCATCGATTATTTCATCGTTTCAGAATCGCTGAAGGATTCATTGGAAAATGCAGAGATTCTGACGGACATCATGGGTTCGGACCATTGTCCCGTCCTGCTTGAAACGGCTGATTTGGAAATTTAAAGGGAGGAAAATATGAATTTTGTTGCATTTGACTTTGAAACGGCAAATGCTAAACGAAACAGTGCCTGTTCTTTAGCATTGACGGTCGTTCAAAACAATCAGATCGTTGATGAGCTCTACTCGCTCATCAATCCAAAAACCAATTTTGATTATCGAAATATCGCCATTCATGGAATCAAACCTCAAATGGTTGCCGATTCTCCGGATTTTTCCGAACTGTGGCCTCATATCGAAAGCTTTTTTACGCCTGAATCGCTCGTCGTTGCGCATAATGCCCCTTTCGACTGCAGCGTACTGACGCGCACGTTGGAAAAATACGGAATAGCTGCCCCTCATTTCAACGTCATCGATACCGTCAAGACAAGCAGGCAATTCTATGATTTCCAAGACAATAAGCTTGATACCCTCTGTCAAAATCTTGATATTGACCTCGCACATCACCACAATGCCTTGGACGACAGTCAGGCATGTGCCAGAATTTTGCTTTCTCAACTTCAAAATTTTGGATCCGATACATTGAAATCATTCATTTACAAATACCCGCGAAAACGATAAGATTAAATTCGCTAAAAAATCCGGACTGCGTGCTGACGCAATCCGGATTTTTCCGTTATGGACTTTTATAACATGCCTGATGTTCTACTCAAAAATCTTCAACATCTCTTCATAGCGTTTTCCACGAGGTTCAAAGACTAACGTTCGCTTATCGTCATCCGTTTCATCTTTGATAAAATGAACGATCAAAAATTCTTTCGGCAAATCATCTTCAACAAACTGCGACCATTCAACAACGCTTACTCCGTCACCGTTGAAATACTCTTCAAGACCAAGATCGTCTCCGCCCGTTTCTTCAAGCCGATACACGTCCATATGGTAAAGGGGCAAACGACCTTCGTGATATTCGCGAATCAATGTGAAAGTCGGACTTTTGACGTTTTTCCTAATGCCGAGTCCGCGCGCCAACCCCTTTGTAAACGTTGTCTTTCCGGCTCCAAGATCACCGTCGAGCAAAATGACGTCACCGGCATGGAGCGCTTTGGCAAGTTTTTCAGCGATTTTTTGGGTAAGCTCTGCATTTGATACGGAAAACTGCATGATCTTAGTCCCCCAGCGTTTGCGCTGCCGTGATCAAAGCAACCTTATAAACGTCTTCTTCGGAGCATCCGCGCGAAAGATCGGAAACGGGCGCATTCAAGCCTTGAAGAATCGGTCCGACCGCTTCGAAATTGCCCAAACGCTGCGCAATCTTGTAGCCGATGTTTCCTGACTGCAGTTCAGGAAAGACAAAAACGTTTGCGCTGCCGGCAACTTTTGAGTCTTTAGCCTTCTTTTCCGCAACGCTTTTGACAAATGCAGCGTCAAATTGGAGTTCGCCGTCGATTTGTTCATCAGGCGCCATTTCCTTAGCAAGCTTGGTTGCTTCTTGAACCTTTGTGACCTCTTCCGATTTTGCGGAACCCATCGTTGAAAAACTGAGCAACGCAACGCGAGGATCAATATCGAACAAACGCGCGGATCTTGCGCTTTGAACGGCAATTTCTGCCAGTTCTTCAGCATTAGGATTGATGTTGATCGCACAATCGGCAAAATAATAGCGCTCATCACCGCGACTCATGATGAATGCACCGCTCGTCCGACTGACGCCTGGCTTCGTTTTAATAATCTGAAGCGCAGGACGGACCGTGTCTCCCGTTGGATGAATGGCACCGGAAACGAGTCCGTCGGCATTTCCCATGTAGACCATCATCGTTCCGAAATAATTAACGTCTTTCAGCATCTTTCGTGCCTGTTCTTCAGTATTCTTGCCCTTGCGTCGCTCGACGAAAGCTGCCACCATTTTTTCAAATTCTTCCGAAGGATACTTGTCAGGATCGATTACTTCGATGCTTTCCGGCAAAGCCTGTCCATTATTCGAATCTTCGACCGTTTCTTTTGATCCAAGAATGATTGGCTTGATCATGCCGTCATTTGCCAAACGAACCGCTGCTTTAACGATGCGTTCGTCGTTTCCTTCAGGAAAAACGATTTTGATGTTCTTGCCAGAAATCTTATTTTTCAAACTTTCAAATAAATCCATACCATCTGCACCTCTGTTAATAAATTTTTGGTTTCCTGATTAAAGTTCATCAATCGTTTCAGGAAGCTGCCAGTCAATTGGCTTCTCTCCCATTGCGATCAATGCCTGATTGGTCTTTGAAAACGGACGCGAGCCAAAAAAGCCGCGACTCGCCGACAAAGGACTTGGATGCGCCGATTTCAAAACAATATTTTTCGTCGTATCAATCAAACTGATTTTATCTTGTGCGGCACGTCCCCACAAAATAAAGACAACGGGCCCGGGACGACTTGACAATTTTTCGATTGCAGCATCCGTCAGCCTTTCCCAACCCTTGCCTTTATGCGAAAAAGCCTGTCCGTTCCTGACCGTTAAAACAGAGTTTAGCAGCAACACGCCTTGCTCGGCCCATTTTTTTAGATAACCGTGATTGACCGGCTTGATTCCAAGATCGCTTTCCAGCTCTTTGTAGATATTGCGCAATGACGGCGGAATATCTACGCCCGGAAGAACCGAAAAGCTCAATCCGTGCGCCTGATTTGGTCCATGATACGGGTCCTGTCCCAAAATGACCACTTTAACGTCTGAAAACGGGGTCAATTCAAAAGCCTCAAAAATATGATACATGTCCGGATAAATCGTCTGACTCAAATACTCGTTCTTTAAAAAGGCATGCAACTTTGCATAATAATCAGATTCAAACTCCGATTCCAGCACTTCTTGCCATTCGTTATGGATAATTGTTTTCAATTTCAGCACCTCGCTTTTATTTTATCACAATGTTAACCTATTCACATATGTTTTCGCTTACATTTCAATTTTCATTTCATCCTTGGAAAATTATTGATTTTTATCCGCTCTTAATCGTTTTTCACGCGTTTTCATGTTAAAATTGTAATGATAGACAAATAAAGTGAGGTTAATTTCAATGGTTCAAATCATCGCATCTGACATGGACGGAACTTTGTTGAATGACGAAATGGTCATTTCACCAGGCAACGCCGCAGCAATCAAACATGCACAGTCTCTTGGCGTGCACTTTGTCGTTTCTTCGGGGCGCTCCCTTGAAGAAATCAAGCCGTTGATTCAGGCTGCCGACATTACCTGTCCTATGATCACGCTAAACGGTGCAATCGTCTTGGATGAAAATGCCAAAATGATCAGCGCCGCCCCGATTCCTGATACGGTTGCCAAAAAAATTATTGTTTCTTTGCATAAAAAGGGACTTTACTTTGAAGTAATTACTGACAAGGGCGTTTGCTCCGATGATAAAGCTAAGCGAATCGAAAACTTTGCGGAACTTCTCGCAAGCATCAGTCCTGATACTTCTTATAAATTGGCCGTTACGCTTGCATCAGCTCGAATGGAACTGATGAACATCAACTATGTCGACAATTATATGGATCTCGTCGATGATCCGCATACAATGATTTGCAAAATCGTTGTTTTCAGTCAAGAAGGCATGAAAGTTCTCGGTCCCATCAAAGATGAGCTTTCAAAGGACAAGAATCTTGTCATCACCTCATCCGGTTCTCGCAACATCGAAATCAACCACGTTAATGCTCAAAAGGGCGTAGCGCTTGCTGCATTTGCCGACAGTCTCAACGTTCCAATGGACAACGTGATGGCTATCGGAGACAACAACAATGATGCTTCGATGATCAAGGCCGCCGGCATCAGCTATGCCGTCGGAAACGCAACCGATGAAATCAAAATGCTTGCCAAGCATCTGACGGTCAACAACACTGAAGATGGCGTCGGCAAAGCAATTGAAGAAGTATTGGCAACCAAAAATTAGTCAAATCTTTCGATAAAAGAATCGAGGTGAGTTTCAAGTGCGCAAATTATATTCGTATCGCAATCGCCTGTCAACTCGCGGAACAACGACGATTACGGATGAAAACGGCTCAAATGTCTATCTTATCAACGGCCGTTGGGGGATGCACGCCGGCGTCATGTCGGTCTACTCTTCATCTAATTTGCTTGAAGCCGAAATCAAGCAACGCTCACTTGGAATGCTGCCAAAGTTTGATTTATACAAAAAACGCAAGTATGCCGGCTCGATTCGCCGATATTACGGTGTCAGTCGAGAAATGATGTTCGTGAAAAAGCTCAACTGGCTGATCATGGGCAACCTTTCGACTTACAATTACCGCGTTTTTCATGGTCGAGAATGCATCATGACCATCAACGAGGTCCAATTGGCAAGCGGAGATTATCTTGAATTCACCATTTCCCATGAAGAAGATGAGGCATTGCTTCTTTGCATCGCTTCAATTCTTGATTATTGGGCCAAAACCGGGACGAAGGCGCGCAATCGGCGATTCGGCTGCGGCAGAAACCTTGCATTTGACTAAAGCATTAGAGAGAAAGGAACTTACAATTTGATAATCCGTCAAGCAGAAGAAGACGACGCCCAGCAGATAATGGCACTGTTCCATATTATTTTAAAAGAAATGGAGGTGCCTTTGCTGAAACAAGCCGATGACAAAAAACTTTGCAAAGCGTTGGAGCGTTCTTTCGAAACTCCTGAGTGTCGCAAAACGCTTGCGCAAATTATCGTCGCAGACGTTAGCGGAAAAGTGGCGGGAATCGCATTTGGCTATCCAAATGAAAACGAGCACAAAGTCGATTCTCTTTTATGCCGCTTCTTTCCTTCCGTTGGTCTTCAAAAGCGCGACAGCATGTATGATCAGGATGATTCTGAGCTTCCTGACGAATGGTATCTTGATTCGTTGGTCGTTTCGCCCAGATACAGAGGGTGCGGCATCGGGACGGCCTTGCTTAAAGCATTGCCGAAAGTTGCGCACAAAAGAAACAAAGCCAGAATCGGTCTTGACGTCGACGTTAAAAATACCAAAGCTGAACACCTTTATCGTCATTTAGGCTTTAAAGGAAGTTCAACTTGCCTGATTGATGCTCATGAGTACAAACATTTACAGATTGCCGTCTGACATCGATCGACTCGGATTAACAGCCGTATGCAAATTTACGGCTGTTTTATTTTACGATCAGAACGGGACCATCGATGTTCATCGATTCCATGACAAAAAAGCCTCGCAAAATGCGAGACTTTTTTATTATTAATTCAAAATTTTGACCGTTACAGTTCGACGACCCCATGCCATCGATTGAGCAACCGTCGAAAAGTGCAAGTCGATGACGTTGCCTTTGATTGCCGTTCCCGTATCTCCGGCAACGGAAACTCCGTAACCAGAAACCCAGATAATGCTTCCGAGAGGAATGACGCTTGGATCAACTGCAACGCAGCTTGGATGTTGTTTGAGGTTGATTCCTGTTGCGGAATAAGTACCCATTCCATTGGCTTCAGTCGAATAGGCCGTTGCTGACATTGTCAACGTCTTTGAACCTGAAACGTTGTCTGCCGATGTTGCAGCCTCAGAATTGTCAACCGTTTTCGTTGACGTCTGCTGAACCTGCTGCTTTTGATTGCTTGCCTGCTGCTTTTGTGCTTCTTCTTCAGCCGCTTTCTTTTGTGCTTCTTCCATCGCTTTCGCCTGTTGTTCACGATCGGCCAGCTGTTTCATTTCGCTTTGTCCGTCAGCAATTTTTTTCTTTAAATCTGACATCTGCGAATCAAGCACTGCTTTTTGATCATTGACTTGGCGTTCTTGTGAAGCAAGGTTTGATTGGTATCCTTGCAATTGCTCCTTGGCTTGCGAAATATCGACAATGCTTTGCTTAACGGCGGCCAAGCTGTCATTATATACGCTTTGCAAACGTTGCAAAGCAATCATGCTTCTCAACCACTGAGTCAAGCTTGTCGATTTCTCAAGAATCGAAAGACTTGTATTGGTTCCTTGGCGCTTTTGAAGTTCGCAAAGACGTTCCTTGGCATCTCTGACGCGATTCTTTTTTTCCTGCTGCGCCTGTTGCAGCTTGGTTTGCGTTTGTGTAATCCGTTGCTCAGTTTCTTTCTTCTTTCCTTCCAAATCTGAAAGTTTTTGATAAACTTGGTTGATTTCATCCATTTTTCCAGACAATTCGTTTGAATTCTGGTCGAGCTGTTTCTTGACCGATTCTTGTTTTGCTTGAATGTCAGCGACCGAATCGCATAATCCGGCAACTGCTGCTACACGAAGATTGAACAAAATGGAAATCAAAACCAGCAGTACTGCTTTTTTTATTTTCATCTATATAACAGCCCCTTTACTTTAATCAAGTATAACGTGTATTTTGATGAATGATGTGACACTTTAATTACAATGAGATTGCTAAATGCAGTAATATTACAAAAGTGTAACAAAAAGCTTAAGATGTCACTTTTTGTTACGCAATTTGATGCTAATGACAATATAAAAAATACGCATAGCGTTTAATTTCTATGCGTACGAAAAATTATTTAAAATTTTTGAGCGTTCGTTGAATCTCACGTTCCTGATCACGTCGCTTGATTGTTTCACGCTTATCATACTCATGTTTACCGGTTGCTACGCCGATCAAAACTTTGGCAAAGCCATTTTTGAGATAGACTTTGAGCGGAACGAGCGTCACGCCCTTTGCGCTGGTTTTTTGTCCAAGTTGAACAATCTGCTTTTTATGAAGCAACAGTTTGCGTCTGCGCAAAGGATCGTGATTAAACCGATTGCCTGCGGTATACTCTGAAATATGAACGTTTTCAAGCCAAGCCTCGTCATTTTTGATTTGAGCAAACCCGTCCTTTAGAGTCACGCGACCTTCACGAACGGATTTGATTTCGGTGCCCGTCAGCACGATTCCTGCTTCGACGGTTTCCAAAATATTGTAATCATGGCTTGCTTTCTTGTTTTGAGCCAACGGACGTTGTTTTTCGCTATTTTTTCCAGCCATCCGAACCAGACCTTTCTATTTGCGACGCTTGTTATTGTTATTGTTTCGACCGCTCTTATAATACGGCTTGTTGCCTTTCTTGTGATCTTTTTTCTTATCAAATCCAGAGCGTTTTCCGCCACGCTTGCGATCATCTTTGCCATGACGGCGGTTATCGCGATTTCCTTGACGACGAGGCGGCAATTCGGGAAGTTCAACTCCTTCAAGCAGATCGGACGTCGGTGCCTTATCCAAATCAAGGAGCTTGAAATTGATTTCCTTTTGTTCAACGTTGACGTCAAGCAGTTTGACGCGCACGGGCTGGCCGATGCGATACGTTTTGTGTTTGTTGCGTCCGACCAATGCCATGTGTTTTTCGACAAAAACATAGTAGTCGTCGCCGATTTCGCTAATATGAATCAATCCTTCGACAGTATTGTCCAATTCGACGAACATGCCAAATTTCGTTACCGAACTGACCATTGCGTCAAATTCTTCACCTACGTGATCTGCCATGTATTCGGCTTTCTTCATCGCATCCGTATCACGTTCGGCATCAATTGCACGACGTTCCATTTGTGAACAATGCGTTGCGACTTCCGGCAGCTCATCACGAAAGACTGCTTGGGAATCTTCCGAAAGCCCATGTTCTGCATAATAATGGGCCATGCGATGCACCATCAAGTCAGGATAACGTCTGATCGGAGACGTAAAGTGCGTATAGTCGGTTGCTGCAATTCCGAAATGCCCAAGCGGTTCAGGAGAATATTTTGCTTGTTGCATTGAGCGAAGCAGCATAACCGAGACAACGGCTTCTTCCGGGCGTCCGGCAACTTTTTTCAAGATATTCTGAAGCATCTTTGGCGTGATATCGTGCGTTGACCCCGTAGCTTCGACGCCGATTGCAGATAACAACTCAAAGAATCGTTTAATCTTTTCTTCTTTCGGCGTTTCATGAATTCGGTAAAGAAACGGCACGTTCGCCTTGTTGAAATGTGCGGCAACCGTTTCATTTGCCGCAAGCATGAATGATTCAACCATGCGTTCGCTTGTCCCGCGTTCGCGAAGCTCGATATCGATTGCGTGACCTTTTTCGTCAACGATAATCTTTGCTTCATTTTCTTCAAATTCGATGGCACCGCGTCTTTTGCGCATTTTGAGCAAAATTTTATGCAATTCGCCCATCGTTTCAAACATCGGTACAAGATTCTTATATCTTTCCATCGTCTTTTCATCATGTGATTCAAGAATCTTGTTGATGGCAATGTAGGTCATTCGTTCCGTTGTTTTGATAACGCTCGGATAAATTTCATGCGCAATGATTTCGCCTTCAGGAGTAATTTCCATGTCGCATGAAAGCGCTAAGCGATCTACCTTTGGATTAAGCGAACAGATGCCGTTTGACAGTTTGGCCGGAAGCATCGGGATTACTCGATCCGTCAAATACACGGAGGTTCCGCGCGAAAATGCTTCATCGTCAAGCGGGGTCCCTGGCGTGACATAATGCGAAACATCGGCAATATGAACGCCTAAATGATAGTTTCCGTTCGGCAATTTCCAAGCGGTTACCGCATCATCCAAGTCTTTTGACTCGATCGCATCAATCGTAACGAGTTGTTGATCGCGAATATCGCGACGGCCTTTCATTTCTTCTTCCGTAACATGATCAGGAATTTTGGCAACTTGCTCCATGACCTCCTCGGGAAATTCAGAAGGAATCTTGTGTTGATAAACGATTTGCAAAATATCAATGCCAGGATCGTTAACGTTTCCGATGACTTTAACCGCCACGCCCTTTAAAATGCCGGGAACGTGAGGATCAGGATAAGCCGTAATATCAGCCAAAACGACTTCTCCTTCAACGGGGTGCAGACCGTTGTCTTCCAACAGGAAACGGTATGCGGCCAATTTTTTATCCTTAAGATGAATCTCACCAAGGATTCCTGTCGGATAAGTTGCATCAGAATCGACAAAAAACGAGCCGACGACCTGCGTCAAATTATGTTCGACAATCGCAACGACTTTTCCGTCTGGTCGCTTGCCTGAAGCTTCATCGCCAGGAGTCAGCATCTCAACTTCAACTTCATCACCGTTAAGAGCCGATAAGGTTTGAGTCGGATTGATGAAAAAATCCGGTTGTTCCGGATCAACCGTGACAAATCCGAAGCCGCGATCATTGGCATGAAAAATACCCGTGAATTTTGGCAATGAATTATCCTGGGCCAACGTAAATGCCCCGTTTTGATTCAAAGTAATCTGCTTGTCATGTTCCATTTGCGCAATTGCTTGAACGACAAATTTGAACGATATGCTGTCATTCATCTTAAGCCCTTCAGCTAATTCACGTACGGTAAATTCCTGGCTTGGACACTCTTTGAAACGTGCCAATAATTTTTCAATAATCTTCTCTTTTTCCATTGACTTCCTCGTTTTCGTTCTTTTTCTTATAATTTTTATTCTTAGATTAAAAAAACTCCCTGATAATCTAATATTACGCAGGGAGCCAACTCTTAGTTAGTGTGAAGAAATGTAAACCAGCGCTAATGCTAAAGCGAAGAATACGATTCCTAAAACAGTGGTAACTTTTTGCATGAATGCTTCAAATCCGCGCGGCTTTTGCTTGCTGAAAAGGTCAGCGGCACCACCGGATAATGCTGTCGATGCATTATCTGTCTTAGCAGGCTGCATCATGACAGAAATAATGATCAAAACAGAATCAATCATTAACAGTGTTAAGAGTGTATTGTACAACAGGGTACCCTCCTTACCCGCTTTGGTAAACTACATCTACTCTAATTTAGCATATATTTCATAATTTTTCCAGTTAATTATTATTTTGCTCAAAGGCATTGGCATCAATCGCTCTTCTGATTCTCGAGCGCTCGGAATGGGAAACAAGCACGACCAGCGTGTCCCCGCTTCTGATCACTGTATCCCCGTGAGGCAAAAGTTCTTTTTCGCCTCTTCTGATTGAAATCAACAGCGATTCTTTTGGCCAATTGATGTCTCTGACTTGCTTATCCTGCAAAAACGAACCGACAAAAACAGGAATCTCCAAACGATCTTTAAAATCGCCATGAATCTTGGAATTTTTGGATTTTTTCAAAATATCATCAAGCATTGCCGCATAAATCGGTTCACCCCGAAGCAGATCGACAACCATATATGCAACAAGTGCGACAACTGCTAACGGCATCAAGTGCTTGATTGACCCGACCATTTCGGTTACCAGCAAAATAGCCGTAAAGGGTGCTTTTGAAATGCAGGCAAAATAACCGGCCATGGCATAAATTATGAAGTTGACGACGTATATTCTTGGCATCAGTCCAATATCAGCCATAAACGAGCCGTAAAGTCCGCCTAAAATTGCACCGAGAGACAGAATCGGCAAAAAGATACCGCCCGGGAGTCCCGAACCGAATGACACGGTCGAAAACAGTAACCGTAAAATGAAAAGTCCCAAAAAAATCGTTGTCGTCGTTGGATGACTCCCCAGCGATATAATAAGCGAATTGCCGCCCCCAAGAGTCGAAGGAAACAAAAGACCAATCGGAACAAGGATGATCAACGGAATGATTCCATGAAACCATCGCGGAAATTTGAAGATCTTACTATAAACCTTTGGAACTCCCAGAGTGAATTTATCATAAACGAGGCCCAACAATCCCAAGGAAATTCCCAAAATAATCAAATGAAAATACTGCCACAAAGGAAGCGTGTGGCTATACGCCATATGAAGCACTGGCGTCATTCCAAAGAAATAAAGCGACACGAGATTAGCAGTCACAGAGGCCGATAACGCCGTCGTCCAGATCAATGGAGAAAAATTATGATAAATCTCTTCGGTCACAAACAATGACGCCGCAATCGGAGCATTGAACGCAGATGATAAACCCGCTGCCGCACCACCGGCAATCATTACGCGCAATCCCGTTCCCTTAAGTTTGGTTTTTTCGCCAAAACCTTGTCCAACTGCCGCTCCAAGCTGAATTGACGGGCCTTCTCTTCCAAGAAAAAGACCAGATCCGATTGAAAGAACCCCTCCGATCCACTTTCGGAAAAAAATTGATTTCCAACTCAGTTCAAGTTCTCCTTCAAGCTGTCCTTCAACTTGCGGAATGCCAGAACCGCTGATATTTGGCTCATCCTTAATAAATTTCGCATTAACCAGCCAAGCAACGATAAAAAACAAAAAGAGCAACAGCATCCAAATCGGTTTTTCAAACCCGGCAGAAAATACGATTTTAACAATCTTCAGCATATTCTCAATGCACAATCTGAATAAGCTGATGACAAAACCGGCAATGACTCCGACAACTGCACCGCGCCAAATAAAATGAAACCGCGTCTTATCCAATTGAAGAGTTTCCATAAAAATCCCCCATCTGCTGAAGCAATCAAAATCGCTTCAAAAATATGTACAAACAAAACAAGGAACCTTAAAATAAGGTCCCTTGTTTTGCGGATCATTAATCCTGATTAGTCAATCAACTAATTATTTTTCTTCGATTGCTTGACGTGCTTGTTCGCTCAAGTTGTAGAAGGATTGGATACCCTTGTATTGAGCAACGTTTTCTGTCAATTGATCTTCGATTCTCATCAATTGGTTGTACTTAGCAATACGATCTGTACGGCTCATAGAACCTGTCTTGATTTGGCCAGCGTTTGTAGCAACAACAAGATCAGCAATTGTCGTATCTTCTGTTTCGCCTGAACGGTGTGAAACGATAGCCGTGTAGCCAGCTTCCTTAGCCATTTCGATAGCTTCAACAGTTTCTGTCAAAGTACCGATTTGGTTAAGCTTGATCAAGATTGAGTTTGCGCAACCCATGCGGATACCCTTTGCAAGGTATTGTGTGTTCGTAACGAAGAAGTCGTCACCAACAAGTTGAACCTTCTTGCCAAGTTCAGCCGTAATCGTCTTCCAGTCATCCCAGTTGTTTTCGTCGATAGGATCTTCGATTGAGATGATTGGGTACTTAGCAACCAAGCCTTCAAGATACTTGATGAATTCTTCCGTTGTGAATTCTTCCTTTGTTGACCAGCGAAGAACGTACTTGCCCTTTTCTGCATCCCAAAGTTCTGAAGAAGCAACGTCGATAGCGATGGAAACATCCTTGCCTGGCTTGTAGCCAGCAGCTTCGATAGCCTTGATCAAGTATTGAAGAGGTTCTTCGTTGTTAGCAAAGTCAGGTGCAAAACCACCTTCGTCACCAACAGAAGTTTCCTTGCCGTCAGCAGCAAGCAAGTTCTTCAAGTTATGGAACGTTTCAGAACCCATGCGGATAGCTTCCTTAACTGACTTAGCACCAACAGGCATGATCATGAATTCTTGGAAGTCAACCTTGTTGTCAGAGTGTGCACCACCGTTGATAACGTTCATCATTGGTGTTGGCAATACGTGAGCATTGAAACCGCCCAAGTAGTTGTACAAAGGTACTTGCAATTCGTCAGCAGCAGCACGTGCGCAAGCGATAGAAACAGCCAAGATAGCGTTGGCACCAAGCTTGCCCTTGTTAGGCGTGCCGTCCAATGCGATCATAGCCTTATCGATAGCAACTTGGTCCGTTACTTCGTAGCCAACGATTTCCTTTGCGATAACGTTGTTTACGTTAGCAACGGCCTTTGTAACGCCCTTGCCCATGAAGCGAGACTTGTCGCCATCACGCAATTCAACAGCTTCGTGTTCGCCTGTGGAAGCACCAGAAGGAACGATTCCACGACCAAATGCACCAGCTTCCGTATAAACTTCAGCTTCAACTGTTGGGTTGCCACGTGAGTCTAAAACTTCGCGAGCATAAATTTCTGTAATTGCAGACATGAGTTATTACTCTCCTTTAAGTTAATTGACTTGAGACAAACTGTCTTCAGTGTTATTTTATATGTTTTTAGCCACAGTTGCAAACAATTTTACGCTGTGACGTCAAATTATTAGTCCTTGAAATGAACCAATTGCAAATATGATTCAGGAACGAGGGAAGCACCGCCGACAAGACCGCCATCGATGTTTTCCTTAGCCATCAATTCCTTAACGTTAGCAGGCTTTACGGAACCGCCGTATTGAATGCGAACCTTGTCTGCAACCGTTTGATCATAAAGATCTGCAACCGTCTTGCGAATTACTGCGCAAATTTCTTCGGCTTGATCAGCCGTAGCCGTCTTGCCTGTGCCGATTGCCCAAATTGGTTCATAAGCAATAACCAAGCTGGCTACTTGATCAGCCGTCAATCCTTCCAAGGCAGCCTTGATTTGGCCTTCTACCCATTCTTCTGCTTTGCCGGCTTCACGTGTTTCCAACGTTTCGCCACAGCAGATGATAGGTGTCATGCCGTTGGCAAAGATTGCCTTTGCCTTCTTGTTGATGTCTTCATCTGTTTCGTGGAAATAATCACGACGTTCGGAGTGGCCGATGATTACGTAATCAACGCCCATTTCCTTCAAAACTTTAGGAGAAGTTTCGCCAGTGAAGGCACCCTTGTCTTCAAAATAGCAGTTTTCAGCAGCTACTTTTAATTCAGAGCCCTTGGCATTTTCAAGCAATGCGGGAAGGTCAACTGCAGGAGCAGCAATAACGGATTCAACTTCAGAAGATGCTGGCAACTGATCCTTGACAGCCTTTACGAATTCAGCTGTTTCTTCAGGATTCATGTTCATTTTCCAGTTACCTGCAAGAATTGGTGTACGCACTTATAATCATCCTTTCAGGAAATTATTGCCGAAGCGCATTCGGCAAAAGATTCAAAATTATTTTTCAGAAAGTACTGCAATGGCAGGCAATGTCTTGCCTTCAAGGTATTCAAGAGAAGAACCGCCACCAGTAGAAACGTGTGAAAGCTTGTCAGCGATGCCGAGTTGCTTTGCAGCAGCAACTGAGTCGCCGCCGCCAACGATTGTCGTTGCATCTGAAAGCGTAGCTAAGAATTCGCCCAATGCAAGCGTGCCCTTTGCAAAGTTAGGCATTTCGAAGACGCCCATAGGTCCGTTCCAAACAACGGTCTTGGCATCCTTCAACGTTTCCTTGAACAATTCAACGGACTTTTCGCCGACATCAAGTGCCATGTAGCCATCAGGAATGTCGCCTTCAACCGTCTTGTATTCAGCATCGTTTGCAAATTTGTCTGCAACAACGTTGTCTACTGGCAAAACAAGCTTGTCGCCTGCTTTTTCAATAAGTTCCTTAGCCAATTCGACCTTATCGTCTTCAACCAAAGAACTGCCGACAGCAATGCCCTTTGCCTTGTAGAACGTATATGTCATGCCACCGCCGACGATGACTTTGTCAGCTTTTTCAAGAAGGTGGTTGATGACGCCGATCTTTGAAGATACCTTTGAACCGCCCAAGATAGCAACGAATGGACGTACAGGGTTGTCAACGGCATCGCCCAAGAACTTGATTTCCTTTTCCAAAAGATATCCTGCAACGGCATCTTTGCCATTGGACTTCATTGCTTCGGAAATACCAACGTTGGAAGCGTGTGAACGGTGTGCCGTACCGAAAGCATCGTTTACGAACACGTCGCCAATGGCTGTAGAAACGTGGGGAAGGTCGAAGTCGTCTTGCGAAGCCTATGTGAAAAA
>OHAA01000824.1_pt1 | contig 17642 bp, 12 predicted proteins | sample 1606051 | NCBI WGS metagenome assembly OHAA01 (sample SAMEA3541493, study PRJEB24748) | human gut metagenome | biome: human gut; feature: human-associated habitat; material: faeces | place: China | collected 2012
GGTAAAAGAATTCCGAGAAGGTGGTAAAAAAAGTCCGTGCAGACGGTAAACTTACACCGATTTATGCAGTGATTCCCGATATTCCGGACTGGTGATTTCCAGTTGTCCGGACTCATGCTTCCCGAGAGCCGGAATATACAAATTTACCAGCCTAATTGATTCAGTGGAAAATATACTATTCTAAATGAAGTGCATATTGCCCAAAATAAGGATTCCTACACCACCGCTACGGTCCAAACAACCGCACGAAGGTTAAAACGCGAGGGATATCCCGTACTACGCCAATAGTTTGCGGACCGCACGACCAAAAAATCCGGTACAGAGTTTTCTACAGCTAAAAGTCAGCCCCGCTGACTTTTCCGTAGTTGAGCTACCTAACGGTCCGCACTAGCCCCGGCAGGCGCACGACCAATAATTGGAGATTTTCTCACTTACAGTCTGTCGTTCCTACCGATTCCATCAAATTCATTAAATTTCACCTGGGCTACTTGAACCGATAAGACGGCCTAAAAAATCCGGAAGCATGGCCCAAAAAGGTCCGTGCGCCAGGACTAACTATTCCGGGTTAAACAATTTTGTCAGTTCCGATAATTTGCCTTATGAGAAGATTGGCAAGAACGAACCTGTATGTATTGCTGAAGAAATACCGTTTGAAATCCCGGATAGCTGGGAGTGGGTAAGATTAAATGAAATATGCGAATATATTCAAAGAGGAAGGTCGCCAAAATATTCTCCAATTAAAAAGTACCCAGTAATTGCTCAAAAATGTAACCAGTGGAGTGGTTTCTCCATTGAGAAAGCACAATTTATTGACCCGGAATCTATTAGTACATATGGTCCGGAACGAATATTACAAGATTATGATTTAATGTGGAATTCTACCGGTCTCGGAACGTTAGGCAGAATGGCAATATATAAAACCGAAGCTAATCCATATGAATTGGCTGTAGCAGATAGTCATGTAACCGTGATTCGGCCATTAAAAACGTATGTAAAAGCTGAATATCTATATTATTATTTTGCTAATCCCACAGTGCAAAATGTAATTGAAAAACAGTCCGATGGTTCTACTAAACAGAAGGAACTTTCTACCAAGACAATCAAATCCTATCTTGTACCATTACCCCCACTAAATGAGCAAAATAGAATAATTTCTAGATTAGCCTCATTATTGGTCATCGTAAATAAATATAATTCGATTCACGAAAAACTGATAGAAGTACAAGAAGAATTTCCTGTTCAATTAAGAAAATCCATACTACAACAAGCAATAAGTGGCAAACTTGTTCCACAAAACCCTGCTGATGAGCCTGCATCTATCCTTTTAGAGCGCATTCACAAAGAAAAGTGTGAGCTTGTTAAGCAGAAAAAAATTAAATGTGATAAGCATGAATCTTTCATTTTTAGACGGGATAATTCCTATTATGAAATCTCGAATAAGAAAGAACGCTGTATTGATGAAGAAATACCATTTGAAATTCCTTATTCATGGTCTTGGGCACGAATAGAATCGTTATTTCAAATAAATCCTCGTAATAACATCCCAGATGAAACAATTGTTGGTTTTATGCCAATGTCGCATATCAAAGCTGGATTTACTAATTCTTTTGAGTATGAAGAAAAACTGTGGAAAGATGTTAAAAGTGGATTTACACATTTTGCGGATAACGATATAATTATCGCCAAAATTTCTCCTTGTTTTCAAAATAGAAAATCGGCAATAGTACATAATTTACCTAGTGGGTATGGTGCTGGTACTACAGAACTCCACGTATTAAGGGATTGTACAAACCTTCTTTATATGCCATTTTTTTTACTTATTTTTAAATCCTGTTACTTTATTCAATCTGGAACTAAAGAATTTACTGGAACTGCGGGGCAGCAGCGCATTGGAAAGAATTTTATGTCCAAGTATTTAGTTCCAGTTCCACCTTATTTAGAACAAAAGAGGATAGTAAAGAAAATGGGTGATTGTATAATCAAATTTAATCGTTTCTAAATTGTAATATGGAATTGAATTATACATTGGAAAATTATATTCATCTTTAGGTAGAATCATAGTGAAAGGAGGTCTTTCACTATGATTCTACAATTTGAAAGACATTTGAAAGAAAGCAACCTTGCTGAAAATACTGTAACATCATATTTGTTCGCTGTAAAACAATATTACAAACGACATGAGTCAGTTACAAAGAAAAACATAAAGGAACACAAAGCTTGGCTAATCGAACAATATAAACCAAAAACTGTTAATCTCCGCATCAGAGCTATCAATTGCTACTTGGAATATCTCGGGAAAAATTCGTGGGCATTATCTTCAATTAAAATTCAACAAAAAACCTTCCTTGAAAATGTAATCAGCAATGCTGATTACACGTATTTTAAAGAATCCCTAAAGCGTGATAAAAATATGCTTTGGTATTTTGTCATTCGCTTTATGGCTGCCACCGGAGCCCGAGTGAGTGAATTAATAAAAATTAAAGTGGAACATATTGAATTAGGCCATCTGGATCTGTATTCCAAGGGAGGAAAATTAAGGCGAATTTATATACCAAGAACATTGCAATCAGAAGCTCTTGCCTGGCTTAAAGCAAAGAAACAAAAAAGTGGCTTTATCTTTTTAAATCGGTTTGGTAACAGAATGACTACCAGAGGTATTTCAGGACAGTTAAAAAAGCTCGCAATTCATTATAATTTAGAACCAGTCGTTGTTTATCCCCATTCTTTTAGACATCTATTTGCTAAAAATTTCCTGAGCCGCTGCAATGATATTGCGTTTTTAGCTGATTTAATGGGCCACGAAAGCATTGAAACGACAAGGATTTATTTAAGGAAAACAGCAACAGAACAACGTACAATCGTTGATGATGTAATTGATTGGTAAGCATAGAGCAGATATCACACGTTAATAAATATTCAATCTATACTCAAATTTTATGTAATAAGTCGACACTAAGCGTATCTAGCACGTTTTGGATTTTCTTTTAAATATTGCAAACCTTATAGACGGTATATAATAACCGACTCCATTCTAAACAATTTTGGTATTAATAGATATGGCTACTGTTTTGCTAAATCCTAAACATCTATTCTTCTATAAAATCATTATATTTCTCACCACACCAATTAATAGAACCAAGAAGAAAATTTATCTTCGCTGATTCAGGCTTATGGGGTTCTTGCAGTTATCCAGTTTTATCCACGTTATCTTGCTTACAGCACTTGTTCAATTGGAAAACACACCTAATTTTTCCATCCAAACTACCATCTTTCAAAAGAAGATGTATAGTCTCCTACGGTAACAGTGCTCCCTGTGTTTAAATTCACATTTTTTCTTTAAATGCAGCCATAACAGGAAGGATTCTATTTATGCTCTCCACAATGCGTTTTTGCTCATTGATAGGGGGAACCGGAATCAAGAAATGCCCTATCTTTGTTGCGTTTACATTCGATTGATTAATGCCATCAGACTTTACATCTTTGCAGTAATTCCTCTCATATTCAGAATTCATTACAATATTCAAGTACTCTGGATTAATATGAATTGGCTTTATTTGTACAAGATATCCTGCAAAAATTGCAGGATATTCTCCCCGATAGATTCCTGTCTTTCCTACATGCTCTCGACTATTTGTACGATTGAAAAGAATATCCATAGGCTCTAACCTATACTTTTCATTGTCTTTTTGGTTTGAACTAAATACTAAATCTGAATAGTCAATCTCACCATTTTGAATATTCCCCATGCGAAGAACAATAATATCACCTGTAAGGCTGGACTTATTAGAAGTTCCGTAGCGTAAATCAAAACAAATATCACGTAACCGTGCCCACGCCCATGTTTCAGGAATTTCAAATGGTAATTCTTCATCAATACCGTGTTCTATCTTATTCGACATTTCATAATAGGAATTATCCCTTCTGATAATCACGGATTCATGTTTCTCTTTTTTTAGCTCACCTTTTTTTATCAGTTTCTGCTTCTCGTTACGAATGCGCTCTATCAGGATAGAAGCAGGCTCATCAGTAGTATTTTGAGGAACAAGAGCACCTTTTATAGCCTCTTGAAGAACAGACTTTTTAAGCAGCTCTGGAAATAGTGCATCTAGGTTATTTAATCTTTCTGATAAAGTAAAGAAATTATCTGTATAAGGCGTTATTTCTTCAATCCGATTAACTATTCTTTCCTGTTCAGCTAAGGGCGGTAGTGGGAATAAAAGGGAATGTAGTGCATTCGAAGAAAGACCTTGTATACCAATACCTTTTCCGCCTATTCTATTAGTTTTTTTATACAAATAAAATAAGAAATAATAATATTTTTTTGTATTGGAAAATAAGCCCTAAGCTTATGAATGTGGTTTTGAATACAAATTTTAGTTTCATATGGCCATATAGCAGATCTTCCAAAATCTCCACCTTCACAAACTAGTAAATCACCTTTTTGAACCGTACACTTTTCGATTTCAGAATCAGTAAAGTACATAGACTTTAGATTATCTAATTCAAAACGATTCCAGTATAAATTAGATGTAGTAATATATTTAAGCAAATGTCCAGTTCGATTTGTTGAATTAAGTGCTTTTCCTGTGTTATGTTGAAAGACATTACCTAATCTTACCCACTCCCAGCTATCCGGGATTTCAAACGGTATTTCTTCAGCAATACATACAGGTTCGTTCTTGCCAATCTTCTCATAAGGCAAATTATCAGCACCACGGAAAATGCGAGAAGGATTTTTTTCCTTCTTTATTTTGCCTTCTTTTATGAGTTTTTCTTTTTCTGCATAAATATGGTCTAAAAGCACAGAAGCAGGTTCATCGTTAGGATCTTGGGGAACTAATTTTCCTTGCACTGCCATTTGCAAAATAGAATTTCTTAGTTGGTCTCCGGTCACAATCAGCCCTCCTCTGTCAAATCAATACCCAGAATATCAGTAATCTGTTTCAGGGTTCGGTCAATATCTGCATTCAAACTATTTCTCTTTTCTAGATATTGTTGAATCAATTCTTTGGGAGGCAATATTTCTTCTTCTTCATGAGGGTATCCACAGAGATCAATGTTATAATTCCTGTCTGCTAACTCCTCAGCCGTATAACATTTTGCTTTATCAAACCCTTCTTCTGTCAATTCTTGGCGATTATTCCACCACTCCACCGCTGGTGCAAAATGCTCCAATTTCATGGGCTTTGTCTTGCTAAAATGCTTGTAGCCTTCTGGCATATCCAACCGATAGAACCAAGTTCTTTCAGTAGCCCCAGTATTATCAAAAAATAAAATATTTGTGGTTATTGAAGTATATGGAGCAAAAACACTGCCAGGCATCCGGATTATCGTATGTAGATTAAATTCAGAAACTAGTTTCTTTTTGATAGCTATTTTGGCATTATCAGTACCAAATAAGAATCCATCCGGCAGAATAACAGCAGCTCTTCCGCCTTTCTTTAGCCGATACATAATAACCGACATAAATAAATCTGCTGTCTCGCTGCTGGCCAAATCTGCCGGGAAATGATTTTTCACTTCATTCTTTTCAGAACCACCATACGGGGGATTCATCAGGATTACATCAAATTGGTCTTTCTCCGTATAATCCAAAACATCTCTTAATAAGGAGTTGTCATGGAACACTCTAGGAACATCCAAGTCATGTAAAAGCATATTGGTAATACACAACATATAAGGAAACTGTTTTTTCTCAATACCGTAAATGGAGTTGCTATAAGCTTCTTCATCATCGGTCGTTTTAACTTCTTTTTTTAATTCTTTCAGCCAACTGGTAATAAAACCACCTGTACCACAGGCAAAATCCGCCATATGTTCCCCAATTTTTGGATGAATCATCTGCGCCATAAAATCGGTTACCGCACGTGGAGTATAAAATTCACCTGCCGAACCAGCACTTTGCAATTCTTTTAAAATATTCTCGTAAATTTCACCAAATGCATGGCTTTCCTTATAGTCATCCAATTGCAGTTCATCAATTACATTAATTACTTGCCGCAGCAGTACACCATCTTTCATGTATTGATTAGCATCAGAAAAAGTAGTTTGTACTATAGCTTTCTTAATAGGAGTATTAGCATCGACTGGCAATGCTTTCAGAGTGGGAAATAAAGAATTATTCACAAAATCCAGCAGCTTGTCCCCAGTCAATCCTTTGCCTGACTCATCATGGGCCCAATTACTCCATCTGCATTCCTCTGGAATAATAGACTCATAGTTCTCATCGTCAAATTCCCAATCCTGTTCTTTAGTATCATATACTTTTAGAAAGAGCATCCAGGCTATCTGTTCAATGCGCTGAGCATCACCATTAATGCCTGCATCGTTTCTCATAATGTCACGTACTCTTTTTACAAAACTGGATACATTACTCATAAATCTTATACCGCCTCATCTGTGTATAGTAAATATTCCAAATCCTGAATTGCTTTACGGTAACCCTCTTTGCCACCAAAATAAGATGCTATCTTAGACGGTTTACCCAATTTTTGAAAAGGATCTAGTTTCAGTACTTCAGTCTTTTCAATTTCGTATATACCAGTATTCATATATTTATCGAGAAGGGCTTCCAGAACTTCTCGTGCAACACCGTTGTATTTACTCAGAAAATCACGCTTTTTGACATTATTTGCCCGCTCTTTTCTTGTAAGCGGTTTTTTGTTAAAAGCCACATGACAAATAAAATCAAAATCATCTACATCTTCCATATGTTGGGCTTTTTTAAGCGTGTCTAAGTCAATCCCACGTTCCAGTAATAAATCTTTTATCTTTTCTTTTTTATCTTCAGCCGACCAATTCCGAATAAAATTTTCCAAGGAGGCATACTCTCCTTGAATATTTTCTTTCGTATAATCAATGATATTTTCCTGACGAAGCAGCTTACCTCCCGCATCATAAATGGAGACAGTTTCTCGAATAACCTGAACCGGACATCCTTCTGTATTTACATAAGGAGTCATTTCTTTGGGCGGAGGCGGTGGGCCACCTCCTGGCTGGTCTCCCCCAACTCCATTACTATTGGGATTATAACCAGGATCAATGTATATCGGACCATCCCAGTCAGGGTCAGCAAATAACCGGGTTACACCACGGAAATCCATAACCACAAAACTCATCTTGCCATCTTTTTCACGCAGTCTTGTTCCACGACCAATAATTTGTTTGAATTCTGTCATAGAACCAATCATCTCATCCAAAACAATGAGTTTAGTCATTTTACAGTCTGCGCCAGTAGAAAGCAGTTTAGACGTTGTTGCAATAACTGGATATTTAGAACCTACAGAAATAAAATAACTTAGTTTGCTTTTCCCGTAAGCATCACTTCCGGTAATACGTACCACATAATCCGGGTTCTGCTTCACCATATCTGCATTGAGATTGGAAAGAGCCATTCTCATACGTTCAGCAGCATCTTCCGTAGCACAGAACACGATGGTTTTGGCCATCCGGTCCGTACTTTTAAGGTACTTGGTGATTTCAGCAGCCACCTGTTGAATGCGGTCCTCAAGAATAATGGAATAGTCAAAATCGCTGTTAGTATAAATTCTATCTTCGATTTCGTTACCATATATATCCCGCTGGCCTTTTTTTGGTCTCCAGCCCTCACTAATGTCAGTTGTAATATTAATGACCTTAAAGGGCGCAAGGAAACCATCTTCAATGCCTTCCCGCAAGCTATACTTATAAACAGGTTCTCCAAAATAATCTATATTGGAAACGTACTTGGTTTCTTTTGGTGTGGCGGTCATACCAATTTGCGTAGCTGACGCAAAATAATCGAGTATTTTTCTCCAATTGCTATCTTTTTTAGCACTTCCTCTATGGCACTCATCTACAATAATCAAATCGAAAAAATCTTTGTCAAACAAGGAGCTTAATTTAGAAACAGCATCCCCATCATCAGTTTCTTCGTCTTTGTCATCTCCAGCCAGTTGATGATACAGGGAAAAATAAACTTCATAAGAAGAGATAGTACTAGGATCATCTTTTGCATAGTTGACTTTATGTATTACCTTTTCCAATGGAGAAAAGTCTTGTTGAATGGATTGATCAACTAAAATATTCCTATCAGCCAAATAGAGGATTTTCTTTTTCAATCCACTTTTCAGCAAACGGTAAACAATCTGGAACGCAGTATACGTTTTACCTGTTCCGGTCGCCATAACCAAAAGGATTCTATTTTGACCTTTGGCAATTGCATCCAGTGTTCTGTTTACAGCAATACGTTGGTAATATCTAGGGGCATACGTATTTTGTCCAGAATAATATGGCTGTTCTATTATGGTTTCTTCGGAGGTGTTTAAGCCTGCTCCATCGTTTGCTTCGTTACAATATCTCTCAATCAATTCCTTTTCCGTGGGAAAATTTTCAAGACTAAATTGCCGCTCTTTACCTGTTAAAAAATCATGTTCCACAAATCCATCACCATTAGAAGAATAAGCAAATGGAAGGTCAAGCATTTGCGCATAAGTTATGGCTTGCTGCAATCCATGAGAAATAGTATGTTTATTATCTTTTGCCTCCACTATCGCAATCGGATTATTTGTATTCAGATACAAAATGTAATCTGCTCTTTTAGGCTTTTCACGGCAAGTGATATTCCCCTTAATATTTACTTTGCCATCTGTAATCTGGGTTTCCATCGTAACTTTTTTGATGTCCCACTTCGATACAATGGCCGGGGTAATGTATTGCAGTTTTATATCTTCTTCTGTCATCTGCTTTTTATTTAGTATAGTTCCCATAACTATCCCCCTTTTATCAGTACTTCCCCATATACAAATATTTAATTTTTTTGCAGGACTTTAGGCTTCCACATTAAGCCAAACCATCGCTTCTAAGTTTTTCCGTTCATTGCCGGAACCATTCTTCTTGCTCTAGCATGTATATAAGTATTATATCATGAATTCAAAATGAGCAAAATTCCTCCCAACAAAATAAAAGCCCAGAAACCGAATCCCCCACGAATCCGGTGTCTGGGCTTATACTTTTTATCACTGACGTCCATCAACATTTTCCTGCGGCCAAAAGCTACGAAGCTTTCAGTATCACCGCCACGCACAAAAACTACTTCTTTTGGCCATTATCAAAATCAACAGCTTTCAGCTCCAACAGCAGGCCATTGGTATCAAACACTTCATCACCACAAACCAAACTGCATTTTACTTGAACCGTGTCCGCTTCTATTTCATCCATTGTATTGATGGCTCCGCTTTCATCATACTCTTTGCCATTAATCCATACCGGGCCAAGAATAAATGCACAAAATTCCACATAGCCTTCTTCTTTGGTATCTGGTTCATAGCAGCCTTGTGTTATTTCATAGGACTCTGGATCAATTTCCTTAAAAGCAGGTGCCAAAAGTTTCTCGGCCTTATCAATCAGTTCCACAAAGGGCTTTGCCTGATCAACCGGCAGTTTAAACTTGTAAAAGTCCGGGCCTTGAGCCATATTCAAATAAAAATACTCTGTGGTCATCACCGTGCCAAAATCTACCATCTCTTTTAGTGTGTAGCTCATTGTCATACCTCCATTTTCATCAATCCTAAATTTCTTCCCATACTAAAGTTAAAACGTAAGTAAAAACCCGTACCCCCAATTGTATTTTTATCAGCTTTCCGATTGCAGTTTTATTGTAGCATAAACCTTGTACAAAAAAACTCCCTTGTGGTTTGAATAATAGTGCGGTCGGCAGACTTCCTGGTGCTGGTGCCGGGTATCCCCGCAGTGGTTCGCGGCGCTGTGCGCTCCTGCACCCTAAAAAGTTCTTACCTTGCAAAAAAAGGTAAGAACAAGGTAAGAAAAAATGAAATCCCGGAACCCGCATGGCTACTGGGTTTGCGGCCTCCGTTCTTACCTTCTTACCTTTCTTACCTACATATAGATATATAAAGAGAGAAATAAAAAAATAAAATACCCGTCTCCCGTTAATTATATAATATATATAGGGCTGTACGGGAAAAGGTAAGAAGGTAAGAAAAATCCCGGAGAGCAAGGACTGGTGCGGGTTTCCGGTTCTTACCTTGCTTTTTTGAAAGATAAGAAGGTAAGAACTTTTGGTAAACGATAGGGCTGTGAGTGGTGAACAATGGTTTTGAGGCAGCTGCTTTTTCCCCCTATTGCCACTTTGCGGCATTTAGCGGAAGGAAAAGGTTAGTCCCCGCTGGGGCTAGTGCAAGAAGGACGGTAGCTGAACTACAGAAAACTCTGTACCGGATTTTTGGTCGATGTTCTCAACGGGTATTGTGCGGACAACTTGGGTTTGAACTCCATCCGCCGGCGAGTTCGCCGGCACCTTCCCCTTCTCCAGTGCATGCCAAGCACTGCACTGGTAAGGGGAAGGCAGGTGGCCTACGGCCGCTAAATACTGGGATTTACTGCTATTATCCCCTATTGCCGCGTTGCGGCATTTCCCCCAAAGGGAAAGCCTGTCCCCGCCTGGGCTAGTGCCCAGTAAGAGCGATACGCTGGCGGGAAAGAATTTTCTTTTAAAGTTCTCACTCCCCGGCCCCGCTTTTTGTAATGGGTAAGCGGATCTCTATCAGCTGTATTTTCCACGTATTACTTATTTTCTCAATATATTTATATTATTTACTTGCTGAGTTCTTTTCTTAAAAACTTCGTTTTTGCTTTTGAGCGCATATATTTACATAATTTTCAGACTTTCGCTTACAAATGTTCACTGAGTGAATTTTGGATCCTGCCGGGTCGTTTTTTGGCCAAGTCTGCTATACACGGTCCGGGCTGGCTTAGGGTATTTTCTCCCTGGGTTTCAGGGCCTGTTTCAAGAGCAAAGCCCGTTCTGCGGCGGTTTATTTCTCCTGTGAAGCTTTTGTTTTTCCCAGGGGATATTTTCCCTTAGCCCAGGTAAAAAGCCCTGGTGAAGCGGCCGCAGACTGCGGCAGAGGCCTTTACTGCAGCAGCAGAAGCACTGGTAAACCGATACCCAAAACAGGCCGTTTTTACCCGAATACACCTATTCAGGCAAATAAGCGGGGTATATCCCCAAAATACAAATAGCCCTATTACGTCCAAATTTGGCCTCTGAGTGACATTTTATATAAAATGCATATCCGACTATGCATGGCAGGTATGCAAACCGTTAAAAACGATTTTTGAGCCATTCAAGAAATGACCCTTACCCCATTGGCAGCATCCTGTTACAAAATCGAGTTATCCACAGAACGTGTTGTCACCCCCTAGTAAGTTACCATCGCCTAGGTAGGTTTACAATCACCTATCAAGAACTATCACTCTGTAACTAGTAGTGTAGTACCACGATCCATCGCCCAACTAGGTTTTAAAGCTTTGACTTGACTTAACTTAGCTTAACTTGACTTAACTTATATTGGGTTGCCACTTGGTTGTCAAATGGTTGCCACTTGGTTGTCAGTTGGTTGCCATAAATCGAGAGGCAAACAATAAAAAATGATAAATATCAATATATTTATATTTTAAGAGAATATGGCTCGGCACGCATTCCCCTATTGCCGCTTTGCGGCATTTAGCGGTTCGCCGTTCACCAGTCAGCTTCGCTCTTTGAGCTCACTTCCTGGACGGCTGTCGCAGGGGTCGTATATTCCATTTCTCTACTGCCAAGGCCTTGAGAAATGGATACGACTCCCCCCGAGTGGGAAACATCTTTCCCCGCTGGGGCTAGTGCGGACCGTAAGGTAGCTCAACTACAGAAAATTTGCCCACGGGCAAATTTTTGCTGTAGAAAACTCTATACCGGATTTTTGGTCAATGTTCTCAACGGGTGTAGTGCAGACATTCCAGTTTCGAACCCCATCCTTGTTCCGCTTTAGCACTAGGGGCGGAACGTTCCTTCCCCTTCTCCTGTTCGCATAGCGAACAGGTAAGGAGAAGGCAGATGCGGCGCTAGCGCCGCAAAAAAAAGCTTTGATGAACTTCTATCGTCGTCTGCGACGACACTTCCTGAGCGGTTCGCTGCTAGCCAGTCATTTTCGCCTTGCAGGCTTAATTCCTGGGCAGCTATCGCATGGGCCTTATTGACCAAACATCCATGGGTATACTTGTGGGATGTTTGGATGCGGCCGCAACGTTTGCAGGAAGCATTCTAGGAAGCTACTGGTCATCTTCATACCAGCACTATATTTTAGATTTTACTTGACCATTGATGGCTTGGAAGCCTACCACAGTGGTTCGCAGCTAGCCAATCAGCTACGCCCATTTTGGGCTTGCTTCTTGGGCTGCTATCACATAGGTCACATATTCCAAATATCCTTTATAAGAAGTATATGGATATTTGGATGTGACCGCAAAGCGTTGTGGTAGGTGTCAGCCGTAGGCTGACGAAGGAAGTTTTTCCCCAATGCCGCTTTGCGGCATTTCCCCTGGAAGGGAAACGTCTGTCCCCATTTGGGGCTAGTGCAAGAAGGACGGTAGCTCAACTACAGAAAATTTGCCCGTAGGCAAATTTTAGCTGTAGAAAACTCTGTACCGTTTTTTGGTCGTGCGGTCTGCAAGCTATCGGTTTGGTGCTGATGCAATGAAAAACGCTCTGGGGTTTTCCAGAGCGTTTTTCATTGCCTTATTTTATTTTCCCAATATCCATGCTGATATCCAATGCCTTAACAGAATGGGTCAGGGCGCCGACGGAGATGACGTCTACGCCGGTGGCGGCCACTTGGGCCAGGGTGTTCTCATTGATGCCGCCGGAGGCTTCTATAATCACTTTGCCTTTGAGTTCTTTGACGCAGGCTTTCATTTGCTCGGGGGCCATGTTGTCCAGCATGATGACGTCGGCGCCGGCCTGGAGGGCTTCTCTGGCGCCTTCTAACGTTTCTACTTCGATTTCGATTTTGGTCATATGGCTGGTGTGCTTTTTGGCCAATTCCAAGGCCTGGGTTATGCCGCCGGCTACCTGAATGTGGTTGTCTTTAATCAGGACGGCGTCAAACAGACCCTGGCGGTGGTTCCGGCCGCCGCCCACCCGGACGGCGTATTTTTCCAGCTGGCGCAGGCCCGGGGTGGTTTTCCGGGTATCCACCACTACGGCACCGTAGGGGGCGGCCAGTTGGGCCAGTTTATGGGTATAGGTGGCTATGCCAGACAGGTGCTGGAGCAGGTTCAGGGCCAGGCGCTCGCCGGTAAGCAAGGAACGGGCGCTGCCGGAAACTTTAGCCAGTACAGTCCGGTCTCCTGCGGCGGTGCCTTCCGTCACCATGGGCACAAAGGTCAGGGTGGGGTCCAGCAGGGCAAAGACCCGCTGGGCCAGGGGCAGGCCGCACACAAGGCCAGCTTCTTTAGTATGAATGAGGCCGGTGGCCACGGCGTCCGGCGGTACGATGGCTTCTGTGGTAATATCGCCAAAACCAATATCTTCTTCCAGCCAGGCTTTCAGGTCCTGGTCCAACAGTAAGGGGTTCATAGGTTAGCCTCCTGGGATTTCTGTAGTTTTTCAATGCTGTGATGCTGCCACCCCACCCGGGACAGGGGGTAATCCGTCCGGTAATGGGCGCCCCGGCTTTCTTCCCGGGCAAGGGCGGCTTGGGTGATCAGCTGGGACACCAGCAGCTGGCAGCGCAGGTCCAGCTGGGTAACGGTGGTGCAGGCGGTGCCGGCAAAGAGGGCGGCCCAGGCTTTCAGCTGCCGCAGGGCTTCAGCCATGCCTTCCCGGTCCCGGGCAATGCCCAACTGCCGGCTCAGCAGCTGGCGGAGGGTTTCCTGGAGCTGCTGGAGTTCGCTTTCGCTTTGGGTCACGGGTACCAGGTGGCTGGCCCAGTGCCTAGCTGTGCAGTCCACGCCGCTTTCCCCTTCCAGGGCTTCTGCGGTCCGGTGGCCGAACACCAGGCCTTCCAAAAGGGAGTTGCTGGCCAGACGGTTGGCGCCCTGGACTCCGGTGCAGGCGGCTTCCCCGCAGGCGTACAGGCGGGCGATATTGGTCCGGCCCTGGGCATCGGTGCGCACGCCGCCCATCATGTAGTGGGCTGCCGGGGCAATGGGAATCTGCTCCTTTACGGGGTCCACGCCATAGGAGCGCAGGGTCCGGGTAATCATGGGGAACTTGTCCGCAAAGTGGTCAATGCCGGTGGTGTCCAGGAGTACGTGGTCGCTCTGGCATTTTTTCATTTCCCAGGCGATGGCCCGGGCCACCACGTCCCGGGGGGCCAGCTCGGCCATGGGGTGGTGCTTGGGCATGAAGCGTTCGCCCTGGGTATTGTACAATTTGCCACCAGCGCCCCGGACGGCTTCCGATACCAGGAAGCTGGGACAGCCTAGTTTGGCCAGGGCGGTGGGATGGAACTGGACAAATTCCATATCCATGAGCTCGGCTCCCGCCCGGTAGGCCAGGGCAGCGCCGGCACCCAGGGCGCCGTGGGGGTTGGTGGTGTAGGCAAACAGGCGGCCCAGGCCGCCGGTGGCCAGGACGGTGGCAGCGGCCCGCAGGTACAGGGGGCCGCCCTGGTAGAGAGCTATGGCGCCATAGCAGGTGCCCTCCTTCACCAGAAGGTCCGCAACGTAGCAGTGCTCCAGAACGGTAATATTGGGTTCCTTGGCGGCTGCGGCCCGGAGGGCCCGGGCTACTTCGGCGCCGGTGCTGTCTCCGTTGGCATGAACAATCCGGTTCCGGCTGTGGCAACCTTCCCGGCCCAGGGCCAGGGTGCCGTCGGCAGTCCGGTCAAACAGGGCGCCGTCCTGGATCAGGTCCCGGACGGACGCCGGCCCCTCCTCCACCAGGATTTTGGCCATGGCTTCGTCGGTAAGGCCGGCACCGGCAATGAGGGTATCTTCCAGATGCAGGGCGGTGGAGTCCCCCTCCCCCATAACGGCAGCAATGCCGCCCTGGGCTTTGGCGGTGTTGCAGTCCTCCAAGGTATCCCGGACCACCACCAGCACCTGCTTTCCGGCCCGGGCGCAGTCCAGGGCGGTGGTGAGCCCGGCGGCGCCGGAGCCGATGACCAGCACCTGGGTTTCCACGGGAGTCAACTGCTCCGTATCAAACGCGGTCCAATATTCCATGGCTCAGGCCTTCTTTCCGCCGGAAATGGCCAGCATCCGTTCCAGGGACTGGCGGGCTTTGTTCCGGATATCCTCGGGGACCACCATCCGGGGTTCCAGGGTTTCCAGGGACTGCTTCACCATATCCAGGGTAATCATTTTCATATTGGGGCACAGCATCAGTCGACCGGCGGGATAGAACTTCTTGCCGGGGCAGCGCTGCTCCAGGGGAGCGAAGACGCCGCATTCGGTGGCAATGATGAATTCCTGGTCCGTGCTGTCCTCTGCGTAGTGGATAATGCCCATGGTGCTGCCTACGTAGTCGGCCAGGGCACAGACTTCCGGCCGGCATTCCGGGTGCATCAGGACCTTGGCGCCGGGATGCTCGGCTTTGGCGGCCTGGAGTTCTTCGACGGTTAGCGCTGCATGGGTGGGGCAGCAGCTGGCCCAGCCGTGGATCTTGTGCTGGGTTTTGGCGGCGGTAAAGGAGCCCAGGTTCTGGTCGGGGACAAAGAGGATTTCGGCGTCCTTAGGCAGGGAATCCACCACGGCTACGGCGTTGGAGGAGGTGCAGCAGATAGTGCTCAGCGCCTTCACCGAGGCCGGGGTATTTACATAGGACACCACGGTGTATTCCGGGTGCTCCTGGAGCACGGCCCGGACCTTGGCGTCCAGAGTATCGTCAAACATCCGGCAGCCAGCTTCCATATTGGGCAGCAGGGTGATTTTGTCCGGGGACAGGATATTGGCGGTTTCGGCCATGAAGCGGACGCCGCAGAACACGATGACGTCGGCGTCGGTTTTGGCGGCCTGCTGGGCCAGGGCAAAGGAATCCCCGCAGAAATCGGCTACTTCCTGGATTTCTTCCGGCTGGTACACGTGGGCCAGAATAATGGCGTTGCGTTCTTTTTTGAGACGGGCAATGGCATCAAAAATATCTTCCATGATTGAATCTCCTTAGGGTTCAGCGCGGGGCTGATTTATTGTCAAGACAGTTGTCAATCTGTTGGTAATACATTGTCCCTATTGTAGCTTTTTTCATGGATTTATGCAAGGAGAAGGTGATATGCAGTTGTCGTGTGCAAGTTGATCCCTCCGGGCATCACGGCTGGGAACCCCATCCTTGCTCCGCTTTGCAATTAGGGGCGGAGCTTTCCTTCCCCTTAACAGTGCACGCCAAGCAGCGCACTGTTAAGGGGAAGGCAGGCGGCCGGGGGCCGCAAATGCTTAAATTCGGTCAGCAAAAATGTATTACTACGTTTCTTAAAGTACATTCTTCTAAACACAACGTGCGTACAGTGAAGAAGAATAAAGTGTATTTTTATTGCAAATTCCCTTTAGAAGCTGAGCACTCTCCTATGGTAGTGACGGGAAGTGCTCCTTCTGCGGCCTGCGGCCGCAATTGTTCGAAGGGTCTGCTGGACAGAACAAAAGGCACTCCCCCATTGACTTCAGGGGGAATGCCTTTTGTTCTTCTTTTAGGGTTCCAGTTTATACAGGCCATATTTGGTGCGCTGGTTCTTGGGGTAGTTGATTTGGGAGGTGGTGAAGTACAGGGTGCCGTCTGGGCCTTTGGCGAAGCTATCGGCCCAGCGGAGGGGCTGGCCCAGGTCTAGGTCTTTGCCCTGGTGTTTTTTCAGGTCATAGGTCCACAGGGTTTCTTTGGGCAGGTCGGCCATATACAGGGTATGGCCGTCTAGTATCAGGCCGTCGGTGGGGACGTTCTGGGGGTTCTCCACCTGGATGGAGCGCTGGCGCTGGGGTACGGTGAGTTTTCGGTTTCTCAGCACGGCGGTGGGTACGGCGTAGAGTTTGTCCCCGCCCAGGGCGGTGAAATACAGGGTATTGCCGTCAGCGGAGAGTTCCAGACCATCGCTTTGGCTCACATGGGTATCGGGGCCGGTGGAAACAAAGTCTATCTGCTGGAGGTTGGCTTTGACCTGGGGTATATCGGTCAGGGCCCGCCAGGCGTCCCCAGTGGACAGGTCCAGGACCACAATACCCCCTTCCCCGGAGTCTGTGAGATAGGCCACCTTGCGGTTCAGGTCCAAGCGGACGTCGTTCAGGTAGCTGCCGGGCCGGGCCACAGTTTCTGGAAAGACAAAGATCCGGGTAATCCGGTTGGTGGACAGGTCCACTTCATACAGCCGGGCGCCGGTTTTGGCTACGGGTTTGTCCCGGAGTTTGGCCGGGTCCAGGATCCACAGGTGGTTCTCGCCATCGGCTATGACGCTTTGGACGCAGACGAAGTCCCGGTTGGCTTCAGGGCTGGGATAAGCCTGGAGTTTGCCGTCCACCAGTTCGGCGACCCGGTAGTCCCGAGGGTAGTCGTTCCAGGTGGGGTAATTGACGAAGATCCGCCCGGATTGGGACACTGCGACGCCGGTCCACTGTTTGTCCGAGCTGGCGATTTGGGTCAGCCGGGCAGCAAAGGCAGTGGTGGTTAGGAGGAGGCCGGCCAGGATTAGGGCAGGAAGTGATTTTTTGTGCATGGGGATTGTCCTTTCTAAGTAAGGTTTGGGGAGGATGCCTGTTGGTGCGGTCCGCGAACCTGAAGTGATGTGGTGCCGGGAATCCACTCTCCTGCATCACTACCTTATGCAAAGGTAGTGATGCTTTCCTCTCCCCTCGTATGATATGTATGTGAGTTATTAAAAACAGCTCACATACATATT
>OHAA01000825.1_pt1 | contig 17620 bp, 17 predicted proteins | sample 1606051 | NCBI WGS metagenome assembly OHAA01 (sample SAMEA3541493, study PRJEB24748) | human gut metagenome | biome: human gut; feature: human-associated habitat; material: faeces | place: China | collected 2012
AGTGAACCGAATTTATTTAATTTTTAACCTTGTCCATTTTTAGTGGACAGTAGTGATATTAATTTATAAAATCATTAATCCATTAACGCATACCATTTTCTTTTTATACCATTTTTGTACAATATTTACTTTCATGAAGCCAGAAACGAAAAAGTAATCAAAATGTATTTTGTTATAGAAATGAAAAAACATTGTAGCAACAATTGAAACAGAAAAAACATTTAAGTTTCGGTTTACACAAATAAGAATAAATAATTTCGACTTTACAGAATTATATCGTAAGTTTGTACAAATCAATAATAGCTAAAAACATGAAGAAACTTTCATTATTATTATCTTTTCTTCTCCTCGTCTTGTCGGGCTATGCACAACAAGCGAAATATGTATTTTATTTCATCGGTGATGGAATGGGAGTAAACCAAGTTCAAGGTACAGAATTATACCGTGGTGAACTGGAAGGTAAAATAGGTATTACACCTATCTGGTTCACACAGTTTCCTTATGCAACTACTGCCACTACTTTTTCGGCAACTAACGGAGTTACTGACTCTGCCGCAGCCGGTACAGCTCTTGCAACAGGAAACAAGACTCAAAACGGTACGATAGGGATGAAGCAAGATTTGCAGACCGAAGTCAGCAGTGTCGCTGTATGGGCAAAAAATAAAGGTTGCCGGGTAGGTGTGACAACTAGTGTAAGTGTAGACCACGCAACTCCAGCAGCTTTCTATGCTCACGATCCCAGTCGTGGAAGTTATTATAAAATAGGTACAGATTTATATAAAGCCGGATTTGACTTTTATGCAGGTTCAGACTTTATCGATCCGCACAATAAAGACAACAAGGATGGCAATTCTGAAAACCTGTACACTATGGCCGAAAAAAATGGTTATACAATTGCCAGAGGATATAAAGACTATCTGAAAAAATGCAAGAAGGCAGACAAAATGATTCTGTTCCAGTCGGAAAAAGCTTCAGAAAAAGACCGTACAGCCATTCCATATGCAATCGACCGCACTAAAGACGACTTGACTCTTGCAGACATAACCCGTTCGGCAATAAATTTCCTGTCGAAAGATTTGTCTAAAGGATTTTTCCTGATGATAGAAGGGGGAAAAATAGACTGGGCATGCCATAGCAATGATGCAGCTACTGCCTTCCATGAAGTAGCCGACATGGATGAAGCGGTAAAGGTTGCTTATGAGTTTTATTCTCAGCATCCGGACGAAACACTTATCGTAGTTACTGCCGACCATGAGACAGGAGGATTTGTGTTGGGCACGGGAGCCTACAAACTAAATTTGCAAGTTCTTAAGAACCAGAAAGTGAGTGAAAGCGGTTTTACCCGTATTCTGAACGAATTGCGCAAAAAGTACAACAACAATGTTTCCTGGGAAAAAGTACAACAAGCTCTGAAAGAAAATTTCGGTTTCTGGGACAAAGTAAAACTTAACGAAAAGCAGGAAGAACGTCTGTTGGCTAAATACAACGACACGTTCAAGGGTAAAGAAGCCAAATTAGAAAAGAGCGAATATGCACAAGACGAACCTTTGGCAGCAGAAGCTAAACGTATTATCGATGAAATCGCTTTGGTTGGCTGGACCAGCGGAGGACATTCAGCCGGATATGTACCTGTATTTGCAATCGGTGCCGGAGCAGACCTCTTCCAAGGAAGAATTGACAATACAGAAATACCTATAAAGATAGCTAAGGCAGCCGGATATACAGCTGAATAACCCAATCACTCGAAAGTTAGATAGGGAGATAATCTTTTCAGGTCTTTCTCGGTAAACTCCTCAAACATGGAGAGCTGAGAAAGACCTTTTATTTTACCTCGTTTACGGCGATACTCCATAATGGCTTTAGCCTTATAAAAGTCCATATAAGGATGTGATCTCAATTTATCCAAAGAGGCACTATTTACCTGAATCTTATGTAAACCAGCAGGTGTAACGACAAACCACTTATTCAGTTCAACTCCAACATGAGGTACTTCCTGTAGTTGTGACACATCATAGAAACCTCCAAGGCGCTGCCGGTAAACTACAATCATACGTGCCAATGTACTCCCAATGCCGGGAATACGCTTCAGAATGGAAGTATCTGCTTTGTTCAAATCGACTATTGTTCCCTCCTCATATTTGGGTATGTAAGGTATTGTATCTTTTAATTGTCTAAAAGTATCTGTACGAACATGACTGACTGATACAAGTGGGGCAATCGTGATATAAGGCTTCAGCTTCTGATACACTTCTTCCTTTAAGCCATATATACGGGAAAAAGACTCCGGTGAACGGAAAACTCCTCCTTTCGCTCGATACTTCAGTATATTACGAACAATATAAACCGGAAGTCCTAACTGACGTAATAATACAGAATCTGCGGTATTCGGATCGAAGGGTTGCAATACGGCAGATATTTCATTCTTTGGAGTGTGACTCTTACGTATTTTTTCCTGTTCTTCCAGATTGGCAAGAAATGAATCGATTTCCTCACTTTCGGACAACGTAACAGGTACCTCCACCGGACGTAAGTATTCCGTAATAGCCCATATTCCCAACAATAATAAAGCTATAGCCAGCAAGAGAAGAATTACCCGCCGCTCCGATTTAGTATAATAAAAGAAATCTTTCCACATCGGTTTATCCTAACAGTCCGAGTTCATTCATAAAAATTAAAGCAATACCAATAGGAGCTATAAACTTTAAAATAAAAATATAAACAGGGTAAAATGTAGCTTTCAATGTTCCATAATTAGTCACTTCATCACGTACTATACGGCGATCGATAACCCAACCGACAAATATAGCAGCAAACATACCACCTAAAGGAAGCATAATTTTCGCTGTCAGGAAATCCAATGCATCAAATAAATTCATTCCAGCTATCGTATAACTGCTCCAATCGCCCAATGCCAGTGAAGAAACAATTCCAATCAGCAGACTGGATACAGTGATGATAGTTGCAGCTTTACTACGGGTAAAATGAAATTTCTCATGCAAAAATGCTGTAGAAACTTCATGCAGTGAAATTGTAGAGGTCAAAGCTGCCAATGCCAACAATACATAAAACAGAATGGAACAAACATACGCTAGCAACGGAACTCCACTAAATGCCTGTTGAAAGACATTCGGCAATGTAATAAAAATAAGTGAAGGACCTGCATCGGGCTCTATACCTACGGAAAAAGCAGCCGGAAAGATTATCAGTCCTGCCAGTACAGCCACAAATGTATCAATGAGTCCGACACTCATTGCCGTATGTCCTAAACGGGTTTCTTTCCCAAAATAGGAAGCATATGTAGACAGACATCCCATGCCTAGACTTAAAGAAAAGAAGGCCTGTCCCATGGCACCAAGAAAAACATCAGGTGTTATTTTACTAAAATCTGGAGTCAGCAAGAACTCTATACCTTTTTCTGCACCTGGAAGCATAACCGAACAAACTGCCAGTACAACAACCAGAATAAAGAGTAAAGGCATCAATACTTTAGAGGAACGTTCAATTCCTTTCTGTACCCCTTTTACAATCACAAAGTGAGTAAGCAGCATAAAAACTGTCAGCCATATCAAAGGGCGTATAGGATTCTGAGAAAACTGCTGAAACATCGAAACAAATTCAGATGAGGATTTACCGGCAAACTGTCCAGTCGCAGCTTCAAAAACATATTCCAACGTCCATCCTGCTACAACAGAATAATATCCTAATATCAGAAAGCCTGTCAGTACACCTAAATATCCGACCCACTTCCAATAACCTTTTGGCGCCAAAACCTTAAAAGCCTCTCCGGTACTAGCCTTCGAATGCCGTCCAATAGTAAACTCGGCAATCATAATCGGAAGACCTAAAATAAAAATGCATCCTAAGTATATCAAAATAAAGACAGCTCCCCCATGGTTTCCTGTTTCATATGGGAAGCGCCATATATTACCTAACCCAACTGCCGAACCAGCAGCTGCTAAAATAGCTCCTAACCTACTGCCAAAACTTACTCGATCATTATGATGCATAAGACTTTTTGTTATAGTTTGTACAATTATAAGGCGCAAAAATACAAAAAATATCGTATTTTCGCGCTAAATATAAAAAATTAGCATATTATGTATTACATAAGGACTTATCCTCTATCTATAATAACAATCATCGTAATCTGGTATTTATCTTTCTTTACTCCTCCTCAAACAGAATTAAACAATGTTCCGTTTATTGATAAAATAGTGCATATTTGTATGTATGGAGGCCTGACCATGGTCATTTGGTTCGAATACCTAAGACTGCATAAGTTCATCGTATGGAAAAAACTAATCACAGGAGGTATTATATTGCCAATCTTCATGAGCGGATGTATTGAACTGTTACAAGCTGCATGCACAGACAACCGAAGTGGTGACTGGCTAGATTTTCTAGCCAACAGTCTGGGAGTAGGATTAGCATTGCCAGTCAGCTATTATATACTCCGCCCTATAATAAAGAGATTCCTGCAAAAATGAGAAACTCCGGGAACTTCACAGCCCCCGGAGTCAATGAAAAACGTTATTAATTATTTTTAAAGATAGAGAGTTTTTTCACAATTTCAACGGAAGTCCTTCAGTTCTTCCTGCAACTTTTGCCGGGTAAAATAAATACGGCTCTTTACAGTACCAAGTGGAAGCCCCAGCTTATCTGCTATCTCACGATACTTGAACCCTGATACGTACATAGAAAATGGGATGCGATATTCCTTAGGCAAAGCATTAACTATGCGACGCATTTCCTTCAAATCATAAGAACCTTCAGTTGAATCACCTTCAATGTCTATATTCTGATTCAAATAAAATTGATTATCGGTCTGGTCTACATAAGTCTGATCGCGTAAAGCCTTACGATAATTATTAATAAAGATATTACGCATGATGGTATAGATCCATCCCTTGAAATTTGTTTCAGCTGTATATTTATCTTCATTGTCTAAAGCCTTCAATGAAGTTTCCTGAAGGAGGTCATTTGCTTCTTCGCGATCTGCTGTCAACTTATAAGCAAAATTCAATAGTTCTGTCTGAACGCTCAACAGATCCTGAGCAAAATTAGCAGTTCTCATAATTTTATAATTGGTGTTTGAGATTAATATTCTTGTTTCGTTTGGTACTGCAATATTAGCTCATAAACGGACAACCAATTTCATAAAATCAGATAATACACAGGGGAATATCTATCATATAACAGTTTTTACCCCCTTCTGTAACAGTTTACAGGTGGTTTTTGATGGTTTCAGAAGAAATAAACTGTTATTTTTTCCATGTAGAGTATGGTTCTTTCATCAGAAAAGAATTGTAATATCTCACCTGCCCTGTCACTTCTTCTCCAAGAAAAGCAGGAGATGAGAATGTTTCTTCCGCGGTAGAGAGTTCTACTTCGGCAACAACGAGTCCATCATTTTCGCCATAAAACTCATCTACCTCGAAAGTATGATTATCAAAGTTTACCAAATAACGTGTCTTATCGATGAGTCCAGGCTCGCAAAGTTTCATCAATTCTTCTGCTTCGTGAAGCGGAATCTGACGTTCCCACTCATAGCGACTTAACCCCGACTCATCCGAGGGCCCTTTTATTGTAAGAAAACCTTCCTTATCGCGGATACGTACTCTCACAGTTCTCCCACGAGCACTACAAATATAACCTTGCTTTATCCGGCTTTTACTGTCAGCCAGCTGACGATAGGAATCATCCTTCACCAAAAACTTACGTTCTATTTCCTGTGCCATCGTGGTTATCGTTTTTTAAGACAATGAATAAAGGGTCATAATCAAGACAGCCAAAATAATTAAAGCTACACACAAATACTTTATCAAACGATTTGCTTTTTCTTCTTCACGCTTGCTGTAATCTTGCTTCTTGTTATGTTTTTTATTTCCCATAGCTAGTATATTTAGATTAAACTTTAAATTTGAATGTGCGACATATTGTATCAAAAAGAATCTATTCTTCTTATGCCTCGCTATCGGAGAATTCCATCAGATATGCCTTGATGAAACCATCAATTTTACCATCCATAACTCCATTCACATCGGATGTCTGGTAATTAGTACGATGATCTTTTACACGACGGTCGTCAAATACATAACTGCGAATCTGTGATCCCCATTCGATCTTTTTCTTTCCGGCCTCAACCTTTGCCTGTTCTTCCATACGATGCTGCAATTCTTTATCGTACAAAATAGAACGCAACTGACGCATTGCATTTTCTTTATTCTTAGGCTGGTCGCGAGTTTCGGTATTTTCAATCAAAATTTCTTCTTCCTCACCAGTATAAGGATCTTTATACTGATAACGCAAACGTACTCCTGATTCTACCTTATTGACGTTCTGTCCACCGGCACCTCCACTTCGGAAAGTATCCCATGACAAACGAGCAGGTTCTACAACTACTTCAATGGAGTCATCTACCAATGGAGTAACAAATACCGATGCAAAAGAAGTCATTCGCTTACCCTGAGCATTATAAGGTGAAACACGAACCAAACGATGTACACCATTCTCTCCTTTCAGATAGCCATAAGCATATGCACCTTCTATATTCATGGTAACAGTCTTAATTCCAGCTTCATCACCTTCCTGTAAGTTTGCTACCGAAAGCTTGTAGCCGTTACTTTCAGCCCAACGCATATACATACGCATCAGCATAGACGACCAGTCCTGACTTTCTGTACCGCCAGCTCCTGAATTGATTTTCAATACACAATCCATCTGATCAGCCTCAGAACGAAGCATATTTTTCAATTCCAATTCTTCAAGAGCCTGTAAAGATTTAGCATAAGCCTCATCAACTTCCTCTTCAGTCACTAATTCATCTTTATAAAAATCGAAAGCCAGTTCCAGTTCATCTGTCAATGTCTTTACTGCATTATAGCCTTCAATCCATCCCTGCAAGCTCTTCACCTTTTTCATCTGTGCTTCTGCTTTCTTAGCATCATCCCAAAATCCTGGAGCTTGCGTACGAAGTTGTTCTTCTTCTACCTGTACCTTTTTATTTTCTATATCCAAATAACGATAAAGGGCTTCAGTACGTGTCTTTACATCTTTTAGCTGTTCTATTGTTATCATATTGAATCTCTTGTCTTTTATTCGAATTGCAAAATTACATATTTCGTCTGTTAAGTAAAAACAGAAGATAAAGATTTTGGCAGCCCTAAAAACAAACCGGTTTTATTGCAGCCTTACATCCTTTACTCTTCGTACATTTTTTCTATTTCCTTAGCATAATTTTTCATCAATACCGGACGCTTTATTTTCAGCGTATTAGTAAGTTCACCCTTTTCCATACTGAAAGGTTCTGGCAGCAGAGTGAAACGTTTTATCTGCTCGTAGTGGGCGAACTCCTGTTGCAATGTATCAATACGCAAACGGAACAAATCCAGTATTTCCTGCTTCTGCAACAAATCTTTCATATCAGTATACGCGATATGATGTTCTTCCGCATACTTCTTTACTTGCCCATATTCAGGTACAATCAAAGCCGAAACAAATTTACGCTGGTCGGCTATAATAGATATCTGATCTATATAACGATCTACGACCAATTTTGTTTCGATGGCCTGGGGGGCAATATACTTTCCGTTAGAGGTTTTAAACAAATCTTTAATACGTTCTGTCAAAAATAAGAAGCCGTCTTCGATATAACCGGCATCTCCTGTATGAAACCATCCATCTTCAGTCAACACCTGACGTGTCATTGCTTCTTTCCGATAATAACCTTTTGTTATTGTCTCACCCCGAAGAAGAATCTCATTGTTTTCCCCTATCTTTATTTCCAGATTTGGCATGACACGACCTACAGAACCAATACGGAAACTATCAAACCAACAACAAGATACTGTAGCCGTAGTTTCTGTAAGTCCATAACCTGCAATCATATTTATGCCTACTGAATGAACGAATTCTTCCACCGCACGCGGAATGGCAGCTCCTGCAGTCGGGAAGAAATTTCCATTCTCAATACCAATTGTCTTTTTCAGTAAGCTATAAATTGTTTTTTCATAGAACTTATATTTCATATGCAACAATGGAGGAGGAGTCTTACCATTCATCAGATAAGTTATATTATGCTCTTTTCCCACCTTTAAGGCATCAAGCATTAAACTCTTCTTCAACCCTGTTGTTTCATTTATTTTTTCCTGAACTCCTGCATATACTTTCTCCCAAAAACGAGGAACACTGCACATTGCAGTAGGACGAATCTCCTTAATAGTTTTCTGTATATCCTGCGGACGTAGATTAATACAAAGTAAACATCCCTTATTTATACAATAATAACTCCAAGCACGTTCGAAAATATGAGTAAAAGGAAGAAAATTCATAACGACATCCGATTCTCCTAAGGTCGTCAACCGACCATCATGTGCCGCAAAAGCAGCTTCATAACACGAATGATGCAACATGACTCCCTTCGACTCTCCTGTTGTTCCAGAAGTATAAAGAATATTGGCCAAATCTCCGTTTCCCGACTCAGAGGTGCGTTTGTCTACTTCTGCCTGGAACTTTCTCTCCATTCCTAACTTCAGGAAATCCGAATAATATATAGAATTTGTATCAGAAGCAGAGCGCTTTACCTTCGGATCGAATATAATAATCTGTTTCAGTGTTTTACATAAATTCTGTACACGACAGGCTACGTCATACTGGTATTGTTCTCCCACAAATAAAAAACGGATTCCAGCATCCTGCAATATATAGTGTACCTGTGCTTCCGAACTCGTAGCATATAATGGAATGGTAACAATCCGACTTCCGAACGCACCAAAATCCGTATACAAGCATTCCGGCATATTCTGAGAAAAAACGCCGATATTTTCCTGAACTTCTGCCCCCAATGCAATCAAAGCATTCGAAACCCAATTTACCTTTTCAGCAAACTGATTCCATGAAACAGATATCCAGCTTTCAGTTTCATAGTCACGATATTTTAAGGCTATACGATCACCATATTTTTTTGCCTGCCGGCAAATCAAAGTAGATAAATAAGAATTACTCATTTAAAATTTAGTTATTTTATTATCGCTGAATGCAAAGATAGAGTTTAATTTGGAATAAATGAAGTATCTTTGCTGCACAAAACAGAATCTTTTTTATGTTAGACATTGGTTACTACACATCTGAAGCATTAACATTACTTCAAGCTCTAATCGGTATCCCTTCTATCAGCAGGGAAGAAGAAGCTGCTGCCGATTTTTTACAAAACTATATAGAAGAAACCGGTATCATGACCGGCAGATCAGGAAATAATATCTGGTGTATCAGCCCGATGTTCAATACTCAACGCCCAACTATATTGCTTAACTCGCATATAGATACCGTAAAACCGGTTAACGGCTGGCGTAAACAGCCTTTTACTCCTAAAATGGAAAACGGTAAGCTCTACGGTCTGGGAAGCAACGATGCAGGTGCCAGTCTGGTATCTTTATTTCAAGCATACCGGTACTTGTGTGCGACTGAGCAAAATTACAACCTTATCTTCCTTGCTTCATGCGAAGAAGAGGTTTCCGGCAAAAACGGAATAGAAAGTGTTTTACCGCAATTACCTCCTATTGCATTGGGAGTCGTTGGTGAGCCGACAGAAATGAATCCTGCTATTGCAGAAAAGGGATTGATGGTACTTGATGTTACTGCACGTGGAAAAGCCGGTCATGCAGCACGCGAAGAAGGCGATAATGCAATATATAAAGTACTGAGCGATATAGAATGGTTTCGCACGTTCCGCTTCCCTAAAGAATCTTCTTTACTGGGACCTGTCAAAATGAGTGTTACACAGATTAATGCAGGTACACAACATAACGTTGTGCCAGACATATGTACTTTCGTTGTTGATATCCGAAGTAATGAATTCTATTCTAATGAGGAACTGTTCAAGGAAATCACTTCTCATATCAGCTGCGAGGCAAAAGCACGTTCATTCCGTCTCAACTCCTCACGTATAGACATTAATCATCCGTTTGTACAACGGGCTGTTGAACTTGGAAAGACACCTTTCGGATCTCCTACTCTCTCCGATCAGGCACTTATGCCTTTCCCTTCGGTAAAAATAGGTCCGGGCAAATCTTCACGTTCGCACACTGCTGATGAATATATCATGGTAACCGAAATAGAAGAAGCTATCGGCAACTATATTTCAATATTGGACGGACTAAAATTATAAACCACTCATTTAAAAAGAAAACTATGCAATTACTCCGAAAGATATTCAATTTGTTTTATCTGTTGTTGGCAGGAATACTCCTTCTTACAGCTTGTGGCAGCAGTAACAATAAGAATAGCCAAGAAAACGAAAACAACAGTACGCCTTTAGTCAAAGCTCCTGACTTCAATGCTGACAGTGCCTACATCTATGTAAAAAAACAAGTAGATTTTGGTCCCCGTGTTCCAAACACGGAAGCCCATCGTGCCTGCGGTGATTATTTGGCTAAACAATTGGAGAGTTTCGGAGCTAAGGTTTACAACCAATACGCCGACCTTATGGCCTACAACGGCACAATATTGAAATCACGTAATATTATTGGAGTGTATAATCCTGATACTAAAAAGCGTGTTCTGTTATTTGCACACTGGGACACTCGCCCGTATGCAGATGCTGGCGAAGAGAAACATCACCATACTCCTATCGATGGAGCAAACGATGGAGCCAGCGGTGTTGGTGTTTTACTGGAAATAGCACGCCACTTACAACAGCAGGCTCCAGCTATCGGAATCGATATCATATTTTTTGATTCGGAAGATTACGGCACTCCAGATTTCTATGACGGTCCTTATAAAGCAGACACATGGTGTCTGGGATCCCAATATTGGGGACGCATTCCACATACTCCCGACTATAAGGCACGCTTCGGTATATTGCTTGACATGGTAGGAGGGAAAAATGCGACATTCTATTACGAAGGATATTCCAAACGTACAGCCAGCCAGCCAATGCAAAAGATTTGGGATATAGCCCACAACCTAGGATACTCCAAACATTTCATTAAAAATGACGGTGGAGAAGTAACCGATGACCATGTATATGTAAATCGTTTCAGACAGATACCATGCGTAGATATCATTGACTTCAATCCTAATAATGGAGAAGGTTTTAATCCTACCTGGCACACCATAAACGACAACATGGATAATATTGACAAAGCAACTTTACAAGCTGTTGGTCAGACTGTTATAACAGTAATATATAACGAAAAATAATAACAAGAATAAAGTATGAAAACAATCAACGAACTTCAAGACGAGGTAATCGAAGAATTCAGTGACTTCGACGACTGGATGGATAAATACCAGTTACTTATCGACTTGGGAAATGAACAAGAACCACTCGATGAAAAATATAAAACAGAGCAAAATCTGATAGATGGCTGTCAAAGCCGTGTATGGCTTCAGGCTGATATGGAAGATGGAAATGTAGTCTTTCAGGCAGAAAGCGATGCCTTGATAGTAAAAGGTATCATTGCTTTATTAATCAAAGTTGTATCAGGACATACCCCCGATGAAATTTTAAATTCCGATCTCTATTTTATTGAAAAGATCGGGTTAAAAGAACATTTGTCACCAACTCGTAGCAATGGCTTACTGGCTATGGTAAAACAAATGCGTATGTATGCTCTGGCCTTCAAAGCAAAACAAGCTGAATAAATATAATCAATCTTCAAGACAATAAAAATGCCGCTTTTCATTTTAGATAGAAAAGCGGCATTTTTATTGTCAGCTAATATTCTTTTCAGAGTTAAGTTTCTCACATTTAATCAATACTTTATCTCCATTGGCAAGAGTTGTGGCAAATAGATAAACATCCCCACCCTCTTTTAGCTTCAGCTTCTTACGGAGCTCGGCCACCGTAGAAGGGAAATTACGTACTGTCAGATTTGCCTTCTCTACACCTTGCAAAAAACTTTTCAATTCCTTTTTCCCAAATCCCGATACAGCCAATACCCGGAAACAACGACCGGGAAAATTTACTTCCACATCCGAAGTATACAAATGACTATTAGCGTGAAGTTTTTTCACACCATATCTCTCTGACAAAATACGGTAAGCTCCTGCTTTCAATAAAGCGGCTCCCGGTTCATAAAGATAGCTCTCTACCTTTTCAGTCAACGTACATACAGCTTTCTTCTCCTCCGAAATCGTAAAATCGAGGTGTTGATGAACAAAGTTATTAACAACCTGTTCACAACTTATAACAATTTCATTATCAATACATTTACCCTCATTTTTTTCCTTATCAAGAATAATTATCAACTCTTTACACTCGTTATTAACAGCTACAATATGTATTTCACTCACATACTTCAGTTCGTTTAATGCCGAAGCCATATCAAGCATTGGGGAAAGCTTTATCATTACCGTATGCGCTCGTTCAACCAACAAATCCTCGAGTGCACATACATCCGGTTCACAATCAGCAATCAAAACAGTCTTACCACCATTACTGTCGCGACGAGCTGGATCAAGAAACAAACAATCTACTGGTTTCATTGTTTTAAGGAACTCAGTTCCATCTGCTTGATGTATCCTCACATGGTTCAGACCTAACAACGGAAAATTATGCTGTGCCAGCTCACACAAAACTTCCTGTCGCTCTACATAGTCAGCCTGATTAAAGTTACGAGCTATAAACGAAAAATCTACTCCTAAACCAGCTGTTAAATCTGCAAAGCTATCTCCTTTTACTAATGAAGCCTTATATCGTGCAGTAACTTCCGATGAACATTGTTCCATTGACAAATGCTGCGGATAACGTATCCCTTCGGTCTGCGCCCATAGAGGAATCTTCTTTTCAGCAATCTGCCATCCCGCTATCTGTACAACAGCCTCAGCCATATTTACATCTGGATACTTTGAGGCTTGTAAAGCAAGTTGCCGTACATCTTCATGACGATTTTTACAAATAAAACAGGATGTTTCAGGAGATATTTCTTTCATTTGATTTTATGTTTTCAGAGAAATAAAACAACTTCACTTTTCCAATAAAAGTAACAAATAAAAAAATATCCCACTAAAAATAATTTTTAGCGGGATATATAAAAACAGGAACGGAAGTATACACTTCCTTAATATTCTTCCTCGTTGAAGAAATTATTTTATCCTTATTTTCAATTAGTTGTCTAAATCATATTGTCATTTAGACAAATAAACCACGCTATCTAAGGCGGTCAAGGACGATTAACAAACATATTGGACAAACAAATCATTTCAGTAATTTATTAGATAAAAGGATAGTATCTTTTATCATAATAATTCTAAACTTCATTTATCAAACAATTTCTGGCTCTATTTCTACGAACTCGTTTCCATTGTACACGCTGATATGGAAAGTTTGCCATCCAACTATAATCATAAACAAAATTGGTGCCACTAGTGATGCTGTATGATAATTGTTTCTAATAGAACGATAATCCACAACAGACGGTTTGGGAATATCCTCTGGATGTGTATGCCATTCTCCAATATAGAAACGGGTATATTCTGACTGTTTATAATCTTCTTCAATAAATTGGTTTGCCATTACAGCATCTCGTTCACAACCACAATGAGTATGTTCTTTTACACATGGTGGTGAAATTTTACTGATTCTATATCGTTTATCACCAACAAGTGAACCGGTCAACACCCCACACATTTCGTTTCCTTCATGCTGAACATAGTTTTTAAGAGCATCAATAACCTCTTGTTTAATCTCAAACTGATAGTCAATAATATTTATATGTGAAGCCTCTGTAAAGTGTTTTTTGACATTTCTGATGATTCCACAAGTCTGATACTTTTTTCTATAGCTATTTTTATGTTTCCTACCCATCTATAACATTTTGACTCCGTTGGTTGTTCTAATAATTTGTCTATAATAGGGAACATCGCTGAGAGAAACATAGTTACATCATTAGCTGAATATAAAGCATAACTACCATTACACCCCACATCACGTTGAGTAAGTTTTTCTCCGTTAACATATTCCTCTTTACTTATTAAGCAAAATTCGTTAAAACAGTCATTTGCCTTTTCTATCAATCGTTTAACTGATTCGATATCTTCTGGATTAACATATATCATGATGCCTGATATTCCGTAAGGTTCCAACCACAAAATAAAAGCAGGTCTAGTAATAGATCCCTCAGTCATTTTCATAAGCAACCATTTCTCAGACATTACATCTCCTGTACAAACAAATACTGCACTAGACCTATTGATTTCATCTACCTTTAATTGTTGTAAGTTTTTTGACAGAACCTCTACTCCACGATCTGGTCGATATTGCTGCAAATAATGTGCGACTGCATACGACTTATGTTGATTGATATACTCAAAGCCAAGCAAATGTCGTCCAATATTATCAACAGTCAACCAATCTCTGTCCGTCAAAGAAAAGGTGACATTATTGTAACCATTAAGATAGTAACATAAATTACTACCAATACTACCTAGACCAGCAATTAAAAAATGTTTTTCATCCATCATTTCACCTGCTGTTCGCTCAGCAATACGATGAGATGAATATATTGATACATACAATCTCTCAAACTTTTTGTTCTTGTTTTCAAAAGATGTAAGAACTTTGAATGGGGTCAAGGTTCCTTTTCTAAAACCGTTCTTTGTCACTTTAAGTCCATGTATATATACACCTCCTAAAGCATAGTCCAATCCTATTGAAAAAAGCACATTTACTTTTCCATAACGGTTGAGTATTTTTTTTAATATTCGTTTATCATTATCATCACTTATTCTATTAATTATTTCTTGTCCAGTCATATAAAATGGAGGTGCATCAGGAATTTTAAGCGATACGAGATAAAGCACTGGAACTTCATAGACTTTATACTGACATTTAATATACTTCAATGCTTCATTATCATCTCTCGAAGCAACAACATTTATTACATGAGCCTTACCATTCTTTAAATTTTTATTAGCATAAGACATACCAAACATTTCACAGGTCTCTACAGGTATATCGCCAAACAATATCCAAGAGTCATCTATACTTGTTTCTTCCTCATACCGTTCATTCCAATAGTTTTTAATCTCCTTAGCATATTCAAGTGAGTTATCTCGTCCGTAATAATATTCTACCCATCGTCTTGTTTTAGATATACTTTCACGTATCAATCCTTCTATATTTTCTGCATCATAAACCTCACCATCTTCATATAGACACAATTTTCGTGATTGTATAGATATATGTGGCAAGTATCTAAACCGTTCATCTTGTATAATCATATAAGGCATAGAATATGGAAAATCATTAGGAAATAGAATATAGGCTTCTATATCTTCTGCTTTTCCCAATATCAACGCCGGAATCTGAACTCTCCAAATACGACTATCTGGTAAATTTCTCAACTGCGGAATACTGTCAACCTCTTCTATATCATATTCTAGTGAAAGTTTATCCAAACAAATATCTAATGCAACTTTAACATCAAGCATATTGACTATTCTTTTTTATAGTGCCTGAAAACTTTTGCTGCGAAGCATCCTCATCAACATCTTTGGCTGTAGAACAACTAAATCTATCACCGAAATGTTTTTGCCATCTAACACAACCATCATGTTGATTTTTGCAAGCTATAGCCTTCTCCGCATCTTCCTTAAATGATTTCAGTTCTTTTAGAAATATGTCTTTTCTTTCTTTCGTATAGTTACCAAATAAATCCTCATAAGGAGCTACCGGCCTAAAACAATGGAAATGTCCTTCAATACTCAGATCATCGTACATATTTTTTAATATATCTCGCATGGCAATATCATAACGATTCTCATCATTCCACTGATAATACTTAGATGTAAGCATTGACATGATACAACCACTTGGCATTTCTGATCCTTCGCTGTTCTTATATTCACACCATGCCTTCATGAAACGAACAAGTTCTCGTAGTTTAGTCTTAGTATTACATTCGTAACTAAACCAATTTATCATTTCATCAGGATTAGATTCATGCCATGGTTCAGCCCTATGTGCAAGCATTGTCTTGTCTTCAGTTGTTAAGAAGAAATAGATAGCAAGATCAATATGATGGCCATCGGCATATTTTACCCTAACGCAAGGATTTATATCTTCTGATCCGCTGTCTGTATGATCTTTAACAGCCTCATATACTTCTTTGTGGTACCAATCAATAGACTTTCGTTTATTGATGTCATCACTTTCAAAATATATTCCATCATCAAGATCATAAGCTCCTAATCCATTTTCATCCTTTATAGGGTTAAGCAGCGTACGCATAGCATAAGACCCTTGCCAATAGAAAGTAGGCTGAATATAATCACCGTGATTATCTTTGAAATATTTTTTAATTTTATCTCTCAATATATCTCGATTTCTCTTAAGTGTTTTGCGTCGTGACGAAGTTGCATTTATAACGTCGTGGAATGCTTTGAATTGTTCTTGATTATTTGCCATATATTTATAAATTTGAAAGATTAACAGTTTTTTTCCCTCTAAAAAATCCAATTATATCAGGATCATTTTTTTCATTATTCCCAACAGTTGAACCAATACCCTTTAATATTGTCAATGCTCCTTTCCCCGCTTTATCAAGAGCAACCTTTTCAGCTTGGATGCATGATATCGGAGTATTTTCCACTCTCTTTATCTCTATTTCAAAATCAAGGTGTGGTTTGATTGTATTGATAAAAAAGTCATTTGATTTGCTTTGACCATCCCCATATGCATCAAACAATGTGGATATCCATTTAATAAACGATCTCCTTTTGCATTTTGCATAATCACCTGTTGGTACTTTACAACTACTGATAGACAATATTTGTACTCCGTCATAATCTTCTGGGCCTCTTTCATCTTTAGTCTTAATCCAATATCCTTTAAATACGGCTTCTGCCAACCCAACAAGCACAGGATTATTGGCATATAAACCTCCATCTACGTATTGCACACTATCAATTTCCTGTATTGGAAAATATGTAGGTGCAGCAGTAGTAGCCAAAGCCACATCCACAAACGTTTTATTATCATCTTGATTTAGATGCCCATAATCTTTTTTAAATATTCTTGGTGATGAAGTAGTAATATTAAATGATGGTATGCACAGAAGATTCTGACTTTCCGCTATTTTCTTTGTGCCAAACACCTTAACCAAAGCATTTCTAAGCGCTTTGTCTGAATATTTTGACTTTATCAATGCCTGTTTTAATGCAAATAGCCACTCTCCCAGTTTACCTATCTTCCATCGCTCTGAAAATATCAGAGGACCATTATCTATGTAAAACTGAACAACATCTTTCATAGGTATTCCTGCTGCTACACCAAGAGCTATGATGCCCCCTGTTGAGGTACCACACACTAAATCAAAATGTTCTGAGGTCGAGGTGTTAAAAGCCTCTTCAAACTCTGCCAATACCTGAGCGGAGAAAACGCCTTTAATTCCTCCACCATCAATGCATAATATTTTAAATGGATTTTTCATTATACAAACATTAATAAACCATTATCAGTTTTGACAAATAAAATGCCAATTGCAAGATGTTGAAAAATTGTTTTCCTATAGTGACAAAAAGGCATATTTTATGACAATTTAACGCCAAAAGAGACATTGACATGTAAGTTTCCAATTTTAGGGTGTCACCTTTTAGACGGGTGCCTGCTGGCACCCGT
>OHAA01000830.1_pt1 | contig 17566 bp, 18 predicted proteins | sample 1606051 | NCBI WGS metagenome assembly OHAA01 (sample SAMEA3541493, study PRJEB24748) | human gut metagenome | biome: human gut; feature: human-associated habitat; material: faeces | place: China | collected 2012
TATAATGTTTCTATCCCAATCTAAATTACTGAATTGCAATCCTGCAATATCAGAGGAACGTAATCCTAACCGTGTCGCTAACAGGAGCATGGCATAATCCCGTTTCCCCACAGAAGTGGACTGATTTACCGAAGATTCTATTTGCAACACTTCTTCGCGAGTGTATATTGATGGTAGTTTTTCTTTTACAATATAACGATTTCCTCCTATCACGTAATCAATATTCTTATTGATAAGCTTTTGTTCATATAGATAACGACAAAACACACGCATCGTTGTCAACACTCTTTGCTTGCTATTTTGGCTGGAAGATATAAAAGTTAATACATCATTTTCACCTATATCTGAAACGTGGAATACATTCCTCAAAGACAAATGTCTGAGAAAGTAACTAAACACACGTTCATAGGCATCTATTGTTTTAGGAGATAGTCTCTGTTCTTCCAGAATATGAAGAAATCTTGTCATAGTATCTCCTATTTCTCCTGATAATTTGCGTATAATATACCTTACGGATGGCTTCTGAATTATTCCATTCGTAAGATAGCTAACAAATGATAGCAATTGATAATTTGTTCCATGTATCAATTGCGTTTTTTCCTGTGGTATAGTCTTTAAAAATAAATTGACGGCTTCTACATTACAGTCCTGTATGTCGTTTATATCCATATAAACGACAAAAAGACGACAGGTCTTTTTATACTTTCGGATAGTCGCTTCTGAATATCCGACTTTACGCAACGCTCCTAAAAAATCCGAAACATTGGATTCAAAATGATTTTTATTGTCCATAATACTACATTTAGAGAGAGCAACATTACTCTCTTCACAATATAGTATATTATTATCAAAATATCATTATTGCAAGTTGGATTGATTATCAGACAATTATATTAAATATCAACTTATAACTTTGGATAATAATTTACTTGTGATAAGAAAAGTTATCATAAGTTGTGATAACTTTTCTGCGATGATTGCTATCATATTGGATAAAATATTAAGCCGTTTCCCGTTTTCCATGCGGAAGACAGGAAACGGCGGTAAGACATCGGTTTACTTGATAATTGCTCTCAGATTATTTGCCCAACGGTGTCACTCCCTGGATTTCCAGCAGCGGTGTCTCGCCCTTGCGGACCAGCTGGAGCGTGGCGTCCATCACCACGTCCACGCCGAGGAGCACGAGGCTCAGGGACATCACTTTCGTTTTCTCTCCCCTGAGGAGGGTGTCCATTTCGCCGGAGAGTTCCAGCTCGTCCTTCATGATACCGATACCGGAGAGTTCGTCCCAGTTCACTTCATCAGCCTTGAAAGGCATGTCGTTTCCGTTTTCCTTTTTCATATTTCTTTCTTTTTTTATTTAACATTCATTTTCCGTTACCTATAGTCAGGCAATGCTCGCACCTTTTGACTTGCGGTTGCCCTGTTCCTGTCGCTGGCTGTTGGCCACCACGTTTCGCTGTGACGCTTCACGCTTGCGGTCAGGATTCTCGTTGTAGAAGTCCAGACGCCCCTGGTTGAAGTTCGCCTTGACGTACTGCGAGATGGTCTTCCCGTCATATCCCTTGATGCCTTCCACCAGCACGGCCTTTCCGCTCTGCAGGTCCGCACGCTGCTGTCTGGTCAGTTCCACATCCCATACCTTGGTTGGAATCTTGAAATCCTCGCGCTGCTCGAAACCGTCCGGCGTACGGGAGTAGCTCAGGCGTCCCGTTTCCAAATCGGCCTTGATGAAGGAGGAGAATTCCTCTCCCTTGCGGTTCACCATGTCATTGAGGAAAATCACCTTGCCGTCACGGAGTTGCTGCTGTTCCTCCAGCGATATTTTCACTCCGTTGATCTCGTTGGGGATATAGATTTCGCGTGCGCCTTCCGGAGAGTCCGGGTTGTAGCGAGTGTAGGACGGGCGGCCTGTCGCCTCGTCCAGCTTCACGTAGGAGGAGAACACCTCGCCGTCCTTGCGCTGCATTCCCTCCACGAAGATGGCTTTTCCGGCGTTCAGGTCCTCAATCTGTTTCTGTGTCAGTTCCACGCCCCCGAGTGTCTGGCGGTTGAAGAGCTTGTCGTTCTCGAAAATGAACTCGACACCCCTGCGTTCAGCATTCACCTGGATGAAGGCGTTGAACTCGTTGCCGGACTTGGCGATCATGCCCTCGACATAGACCTTCTTGCCTTCACGCAGGTCATTCTGCTCCTGCTCTGTCAGTTCCACGCCCTTTATTTCCCTTGGGATGAAGGCATTCTCCGCTTTCATGGCGACCACCTCGTTGGTCAGCTTGTCAATACTGATGAAGGAAGGGATATATTCCCCGTTGCGTCCTTTCAGCTCCACGACACGTCCCATGTTGCCCGTTTCGAGCAGGTTCTTCTTGTCCTCGTCGGAGAAGATATGTCCGAAATATGGTCGGTCAAGGTCGGGTTTCTGTCGGATACCATGGATGCCGAGCACCACTTCGCCTGCCATGGACTGCTGGAATGACAGACGTGCGTCAGTCCTCAGTACGGCCGAGCCGAAGTTCATGCTGATGGGTACTACCTGGTTGGTCTTGTATCCCTTGAGCATCTGTTCGAGCAGTCCGCGTTCCTGGAGGTATTCACGGGAGATTCCGAAATTCTTGAGCTGTTCCCAGTTGATCATGGACTCGTTGTAACGGTACTGGGGGGACTGGGTCTGCGGCTTGCTGTCAGCTGCGGCAGCCTGCTGCTGGGTTTCATTTTTCTTTGCCATTTCTTCTTGATTTTGTTGGTTGATACTTTGGTTTTCCTTGTTGCGCGGAACAATCTCGTACTGCTTGAGAAATTCCTCTACGGCTTTTGTCTTTTTTCCTGCGGCGATGTCCTCGATGGCCTGCTGTACGGCAGGGTCGTCCAGCCTGTCTTCCTTGACGGAGAGGATTCCGAAGCGTGTCGGGTCTTTCAGCTGGCTCCAGAAGTTCTTGATGAAGTTCTCGAAGGCATCTGCATAGCGGTCAATCTTCAGGAAGGAGTTCCGGTTCTGCCTGTCGGCGGCTACCGTGTTGAATTTTCCGTCCTGTCCGATTTGCGACACCGCTTCCAGAATCAGTTCCATCTTGTCGAGGATAAACACGATGTCACTCATCTGCTCGTTTTCGGTAACCTGCGGTTTCGGGGGTTCTTCCCGTGCATTTTTCTTTGCCATAATTTTTGATTTTTAGTGTTGATAACTCATGTTGTCACCGCAAATATATAGGAGAAAAATTGATAAATAATTGATTTGCAATGCGTTAGGATATACATTACATCTTGTGTCATCACATTACACCGCAGGCCGGAGAAAACGGAGCGAAAATGCGTGAGAAAACGGCAGGAAAGGAAGAAAAACAAGGGACGGAAAAGGAAAGGGAAAAGACGGGAACATGCCGGACAGGCACGGGCATGGCGGTACGCACTACCGCACGGAAGAAAAGGAAAAACTGTAATTATGCAGAGTTGGGAGCGAGCTGCTTTTGTCCCCCATTGATGTGTCCTTTTGTGACAGGAGGCGGATTTCTGTTTACGGGAATAATCGGATCGCGTAATCCATTGGGAAGGTATACGGGAGCATGGTTCTCCCGCCAGATTCTTTTTTATGTTGACCTGTATCTATGCGTCGTAGGTCGCTTCGCTTGCTAAGTCCCGGTCCTTTCCCCAACTCGGACGGCAATACCGGAGCGTTTTTTCGGGCGGAAAATTACCGCAGGGAATTTTGTGTCCCGAAAACCGGAGGCTTGAACGTGGAGGTATTCGCCCTCCGAGTTAACTTCTCTGAAGGGACTTGTCAAGTGAAGCGTGGCTTATGACCGTATGTTTTTGAATAAGGATTGCAGAAGCCTATCTGCCTGTCATTTCATTTAGTCTGTCGTGGAAATCAGAGGTGTTCAAACGACACCATAAAAGAGAAGTTAATTGAATGATTCTGAATAATTTCCAATCTTGATAAAGATAGTCTGTCTTTTATGAGAGATTATATGGAATGTTTCATATCTTTGTAGATAGCCATTGATTTACAATATCTTTGGAGATAATTCGGAAAGAATAGTACTAACCGTCAGATAAAAGAATAGTCATGGATAAGAAAGATTTGGAAAAACTGTTAATGCGATTCTCTCATTTGGGAGTTACTCATTCAAAGAATGGCGCATTGTTGATTGGGAAAGCCCCTCATATTGCCGAATATGCCTGGCTTAATATTATGTACCCTTGTATTACAGAAGCAGAAGTATGCGATTTGGAGAAGAAACTGGGATGCGCTATTCCTGAAGTTTACAGGGATTTTCTGATGAATGTATCCAATGGTTTGAACGTAATGAATTGCACATTGGCGTTGCATGGTTGCAGGACGTCATACAACAGGGCTGATTTTGAATCACGTTATCCATTTAATATTGAAGACGTGCAGAAGTTTGAACGGCCTAAAAATGCCACACCGGAAATGTTCTTTTTTGCCTCTTATAATTATGACTGCTCAAAGCTCTATCTTAATACCTCGGATAATAAGATATACTATTGTGATCGCTATGATGCGACGCCGCTTAAATCATGGAATTCGCTATCGGCAATGCTGACTTCTGAGATAGAAAGAATATTTGGTTTGTTTGATGCGGATGGGCATTGTATCGATGAAGATGTTCCTACAATTCCGGTCGCTTTGTGATTATTATTGAAACTATATGGAAAAAGTAAAATTGATTCTGACATTGATTTGTAGCATAGTGCTTCTGAGTTCCTGCGGAAAACACACCACACATAGCAAGGATATGTCCGACAACAAAATTGATACCGCTATAAATAATTTTGTGCTACGAGATACAAGCTGTATGCGTGCTATAAAAATCCAAAAAGGGAATATTATTGAGGATTTTTACAAGGGAGAAGGTATTTGCTTTTCTAATAGCAACGACACGGAATTTCTATATATGGTAAAAGAAATGGGTGGATACGAGAATCAATACTGTTATTTTTACTTGCTGGATTCCGTTCCTCCTGCTTATGAAGGCAAAGTGATAAAACTGCCAGACTCAAATTTTGTTACATCGCAAGGGTGGCATTTAGGCAGTACCAAGGAGGAGTTTATGGGAAAGGGTGGTGGTAAGAAATTTAATGTCAATCACGTAAATGATAAAACTTTATATTCTTACACCGACTCTACCGAACTGTATTCATGTAAATACCTATTCCAAGGGAACCGACTTTGCCAGATAGAGTTTGGTTATACATGGTAGTAGACAACTACATTGCTTAAACCTATACTCTCAAACCGGCTGAGTTTGCACATTTTTGCTAATTTTAATTAATAACAAAACTGACGACACTCACTCTAAAGAGACATTAAAACTATAGAAAAACAATACGCCTTGGTAACATTAAGGCTGAACATTCCAGACTTTCTAATCTTAATATAAGGAATCCAAAATGAAAAAAATGCTTATTATATTTATATCTCTTATTGTTGGGTACGCACTGTATTGGGGCATATCCAATAATAATTATAAAATGGATAAAAAACAAAGCATCATAGGTGAATATAAGTTAGATATATATCGCACAGAATTTGGTATTTATAAGGATTCAATTGATAAATATAAACATTTAAGACTAACTTTTGATAAGGATATGACATTCTCGTTGAATTTCCCTGTGCCTTTTATGGCAGCTTCTCATGGAATATGGAAAGTTGGAGGTATGGATGAGTGGTGTAAATTAATTTATTCTAATAATATTGTTGATCAATTCGGGACTCCTTATTATGATAAAGGAGATTCTATATTATACATCAATTCTGCAACCCCACATTACTCTCAAAGAAATTCTGATGTCTATAAAATTTTCTTTGTAAAAATAAAATAATGTCCATCGTTTATGTAGGCGCATGGACATACAATAGCCATAATCCTATTATTAAAAGCACTGGAACGTAACAAGATAAAAGCAATAATTCATGAATGAGTATAAAATTATTGACAATCTTCCTTTCGGCTTTGATTTCCATAATCGTTCCCGGAAGGAGCTGATAAAATATTCAGAATGGTTCTATCAGAATAAGGAACAAAGAATGTTCGAACTTAATCGTGCTGTTCAACAGTTTACAGGTAAAATGTTGCAGCAAGATTATTCTATCCATTCTTTAGCTAAATTAAACTCGTTTTTATTGAATAATATAAAGTCGGAAAATCTTTCAAAGCAAGAATTAGAAGAGAAAAGGAAGACTGTACCGACTTATATAACTATTCAGGATTGGGATTTAACCGTTGAATCACGTTCATTGTTGGTAGATGCGGGAATTTATTGGGGAGAAGTGATAATACATAATAACAATACGTTACATTGGGAGCAATTTTTTTCAAGGAATAAAAATGATAATGATTATGGTCACATGGTCATTATGTTGAAAAATTCCCAACGAATAAATCCTATATGGTTAATGTATATACAAGGCTTAAAAATTATAAAAGGAACAGCCTCACAGACATTCCTGAATGATTTATATTCTATTTGGACAAGCTATATTTAATTTGATATATTTCTACAAGCAGGGGCTCAAGATTTCCAGCATACAGAAATACCATTATTCCCCTATAAATACGAGTAGAAGATTCAACTAAATATGTGATTCTGAATAATTTTCAATCTTGATAAAGATAGTCTGTCTTTTATGAGAGATTATATGGAATGTTTCATATCTTTGTAGATAGCCATTGATTTACAATATCTTTGGCGATAATCCGGAAATAATAGTACTAACCGTCAGACAAAAGAACAATCATGGACAAGAAAGATTTGGAAAAACTGTTAATGCGGTTCTCTCATTTGGAAGTTACTCATTCAAAGAATGGTGACATTATTTACGGGTAATTCTATAGGTGAACATTTAGATTATTATATCGATGATAATTTTGATAAAAATAACGGAGCTTTGTTAAAGTGGTGAGAATGGATTATATATATTATAGAATGTATGTATGGTACAAGAGAAAAAATGATTGTGCCATAGTAAATAGTATATTATTTATAACTTCTGTTAAATTCTTTTTGTGTTTCCCCATTATGGGGATTGTAATAGCATTTTTCGAGAGTGACAAAAATAATATGACTTTAATGTTATATTTAGTATATGCTATTTTAATGCTTATGCATTCATTGATAAAGTATATTAAGCAAACCAATTCTATATTAGAAAAGTACAAACATTCGAAATACAATAGAACAATACATAACTATGTAATATATAGCATATTACCGATAAGTGTAATTGGAGGGATACTTTTTTATGTTATACTTTATAAAACTGTTATCATTCCATATGCATTAAGAGGAAAATTCTTTTTCCTAATTGATTGTTAACAATAAGAGCGCATTTTCAACCTCTGAATTTTGAGAGTGTATCAAATTGCAATATATTTGATGCACCCTCTCTTTTTATTTTGCCTGTATAGTTCTTCATATTCACCGAAGCCGAAACATCCTGCTATGACAAAATCTTCCCCGCTTTTGTCAGCCAGCGACAGCAGGCTGTCCAGAGTATCGCAGTAGAAAAAGATTTCATCGTCCATTTCCGTATCGGAATCCATGTTCATGGCTATTCTTGTTTCCAGTGTCTCCAAGGTGTCGTTCCAGCGTATGGCGCATTCGAGGAAATGCGGTTCATGTCCCTTTTCAGTACGGTACTCCTGATATTTTTCATGGATTTCCTTCTTGATTTCCTCCGGCTTCTTCCAGGAACTGTCATCCACGATTTCAAGACTCAGACCCTCGACAAGCAGGCAAGTGCCTTTGTCATATACCATCAGGGTACGTTTTCCCATGTGGCTTTTTCTTAAGTTTTCCCAATCGGGAATGTCCCATCGTTCGGTAGTCCATACTCCCCGATAATTTTCGGGGACAGCGAGATATTCGCTCAGTGTCATTCTTTTCATTTTTCTGTGTATTTATGGTGAAACAAAAAGAACCTTGCAGGTCTTGCAAGGCTCTCCAAATGCGGGATAGCGGTCAAACTCGTTGCAGGCGTTCCAATCCACGCTCATCGTGTATCCTTTCGGGAAATGTGTGCCGACAAACTTTTCAATCATGGCCCGTTCCTCTTCGTTCAGGCTGCCGTCCTCTTCCGTTCCGTATTCCAGGGCATATATGGCCCATTCGGGAATATTGTCCCATTCCGTCTTTTTCATGTGCGCTGCCATAGCATACCGTTTATGCGGCGGAAAGTCTGCCGATTATCTCCTGAAGTTCCTGTTCCCATTTCCCATCGCCATTGCCGAAGGATGGATAGGTAATGAGCTCCAATCCCTTTTCTTTCAATCCCTGGAAAGAATACGGTGAAGTACGCGGCTTGAAAGCTCCGCCCCTCAGCATAGCGGCTCCGCCGAGCTTTACCGACTTAGCAACGGAAATGATCTGCTCTTCGGTCTCTACCGAGCATGGACCGGCCATAACAACGATTTTTTTGCCGCCGATCTTGATCCCATTGACATCCACTACGCTGTCTTCCGGATGGAACATCCTGTTTGCGCGTTTGAACGGCTCCTGCACACGCATGACCTTTTCTACCCAATCGTTAACACGCAGCAGATTGATATCTAAAGTACTAGTATCTCCGATAACGCCCAGGATCGTCATATTCACGCCGACGATCTCATTGATCTGGAAGCCGTTATTGATCAGTCCGTTTTTAATCTTCTCACATTCCTGCATCGGTGCGCCTGGTTTCATTACAATAATCATTTTTGTTCTCTCCTTTTAATTTATATGGTTAAATTTAATTATAACCTGTTATAGCTCACGTCCAACGGCTCCTGCTATGATCTTCAAATCCTGCATCAACCTGCCGAAGCGTTCAGGTTTCAGGGATTGAGCTCCGTCACATAACGCATGCTCAGGATCATTATGCACTTCAATGATCAGTCCGTCAGCACCTACGGCTACTGCTGCCTTAGCCAGCGGCTCTACCATCCACCACATACCAGCCGCGTGGCTGGGGTCAACCACCACCGGCAAATGACTGAGTTTTTTTACTGCCGGTATCGCGCTCAGATCCAAAGTGTTGCGGGTATAATTTTCAAAGGTTCGGATACCACGCTCACATAAAATAACATTATCATTACCGCCGGCCATAATGTATTCAGCCGACATCAGCCACTCCTCTATCGTCGCAGACAAACCGCGTTTCAGCAAAATCGGTTTATCTGTCTTGCCCAGCTCCTTCAAAAGCTCGAAATTCTGCATATTGCGGGCGCCTACCTGAATCACATCCACATCTTCTACAAAACGTTCGATCTTATCTGCTGACATAATTTCTGTAATGATCGGCAGCCCGGTAACAGCTTTAGCCTCCTTTAATAAATCCAGTCCGGTTTCCTGCAGTCCCTGGAAAGAGTATGGAGAAGTACGCGGCTTAAAAGCGCCGCCACGCAGGATCGCAGCGCCCATTTGCTTCACATCCTCCGCCACGCCGATAATCTGTTCCCGCGTCTCTACTGAACAAGGGCCTGCCATTACCGTGATCTGTTTGCCTCCCACCTTCACCCCGCATACATCTACGATACTGTCTTCCGGGTGAAACATCCTGTTAGCACGTTTATAAGGCTCCTGCACACGCATAACCTTGTCAATGCAGTCATATACTCTCAGTTGATTCATATCGAAGGCAGCCGTATCGCCTACTACACCGAACAGGGTAAAATTAGCACCGCGGCTTTCATGGATCTGAAACCCCTTACTTTCCATCAAGCTTTTTACTCTCAATTCCTCTTCTGCGGGAATCCCCGGTTTCATTACTATAATCATTTATCTCCACTCCTTAATTTCATTTTTATTTACACAAGATAATAAAAAAAATCAGGCCTCGTAAGAGAGCCTGATTAAAAATTCATCTTCTTATTTACAGCAGCATATCTCAGCTACGGTATCGGCATCTGTTTACGGTAATAGAATTATGCAGTTTTGAGCAAGTAAAATAACCAGCGCTAAAATAAAAATAGCCCCGGCTAAAGTCAAAAGCATATTCATTTACCCAATTAGTTCTCAAAACAGATTCCACGATCAACCCACCTAATTTAAATTTCTTATGTAAAACTTAATTGTTGTTATTTTAGACCCGTATCAAAAAGGTGTCAAGCAAAAGCATAAAATTCAAAAAAATTAATTTTTATGCACTGTCTATTGTAAACAATGTTACAACAAAATCAATGGAGCACACCGTTGATGCCACTTCCCAAAGTCATTACCCCGCCTATCAATACTACAAGCAGCGCAATGCGCTTAAATAAATGCTGATTGATACGGAAAAACATTTTTTCTCCCAGCCACCAGCCTAAAAGTACTGCCGGCAACACATACAGCGACAAAGCAATCAAATTTCCACCCTGAAATGTACCCGCAACAAAAAAACTGCCTAAAGTACAAAAACTGCCGATAGCAAAGATCCAGATCATATTGGCGCGCAGCAAATTTTTCTCCATATTCTCACTCAAAAAATATAAAGCGATCGGCGGCCCGCTGATACTGGTAGTCGCACTGAAAAAACCGCTTAAAAAACCAGCAGAAACACGTCCCAGCTTTTTATTTTTGACCTCAGGCACAAAATTTAATTCCATCAAAAGCGTTACAAGCAAAAGCGCTATCCCTAATAAAATCTTTAAATGATTGGCATCAGCCACTTTCAGCAGATACGCTCCGGGAATAATCCCCAACAGACTGCCGGCAGCTGTTATCAAAACTGTCGGCCACTCAAATTCTCCCCAGGTACGCCACATCATGATCACACGCACAATAACACCGGCGATAATAACAAATACAACTGTCTCTTTCGGCCCCATGACCATCGTTAATACAGGAGCTGCGATCAGCGCAAAGCCAAAACCAGTTACAGTACTGAAAAAAGTAGCAGCAAATAATATCAACGAAGCAACTGTCAAGACAAAATAATCCATGGTTTCTCTCCGCTCTTTTCTGAAATAGATATCTGCATTATAACACAAAAAAGAAGCCCCTACAAAACGGAGCTTCTTTCAGTCGTCTTATTTCAGCCATTGACGTATTATTTTTTTCAAAAGCCTTAGTTCAAACGGCTTGGCTATGTGTGCATTCATCCCCGCGGCCAGCGCCATTTTCACGTCTTCCGAAAAAGCATTCGCAGTAATGGCAATAATCGGAATCCGGACCGCATCACTGCGAGAAGCAGCTCTGATTGCTCTTGCCGCTTCATAGCCATTCATAGTTGGCATCTGGATATCCATAAAAATCAAATCATAATATCCTTCAGGCGCCGCCAGGAATTTTTCCAATGCTTCTGCACCATCACCAGCGGATTCACAAGTCAAGCCCAACAGCTTCAAAAACTCTAAAGCAATTTCCAGATTGATTGCATTATCCTCAACTACCAGTACCCGTTTACCGCTATAATCAATATCAGCAGCATTTTCGTTATCACCGGCAGGTTGTTCATACTCGACCGCAACTCCGTTCTGACGCTGCACCTTCAGACAAACAGAAGCAGTGATCTTACTGCCCTTACCAACACAGCTCTCAACATCGATCGACCCGTTCATCAGTTTTGCCAGGTTCAAACTGATCGTCATGCCCAGACCAGTTCCCTGTATTTTACTGACCCGAGAATCTTCTGCTCTTATAAACGGCTCAAAAATACGCTCGATAAAACTTTGTTCCATCCCAATGCCGTTATCTTCTACAATAAAATCAAAAACAGCCAGATCATGTGGTAACGGCTTAACAGTAACCGTCAGCTTTACCACACCTTCATCAGGCGTATATTTAACGGCATTGGACAACAGATTAAGTAATATCTGCTGCAGTCTCAGCGCATCACCCAGCACAGTTATATTTTTCAGTGCCTCTGTTTCCACAATCAGCTGATGCCGTTTCTCCTCAACAGCAGGTTTAATGATATCTAATGCTTCCTCAACTTTTTCTTTTAATAAAAATGCTTCCGAGTTCAATTCTGTTTTGCCGCTTTCGATCTTCGACATATCCAGAACCTCATTCAACAGCTCCAGCATATGTTTGCCAGAAGTGACAATTTTTTTCAAATAATCATCTACATGATCTTTGTCGTCGCAATGTGCCGCTAAAGCCGCCAGCCCCATAATAGCATTCATCGGCGTTCTGATATCATGCGACATTTTTGAAAAGAATTCACTTTTGGCCTGATTGGCCTGTAAAGCCAGCTGATATGCGTCACTGATGATTTGTTTATTTGCTTCCTCCTGCATCGTGCGTTCATGGATATCGCGCATCGTCAAAAGCAGCCGTTCTTTTAATTTACCAAAATATGAAAGCTTAACTTCTTTATATCTGTACCCGTCTTTAGCGGATGAACGGAAATACAGCATAACAGCCTCTTCCTGCTCCAGGCACTTCAGCAAACTATCAATACTCCAGCTTTTTAAATGCTCACAATCTTCTTCACAAACAAACTCTTTTATAAATACCGGCAGCTGTTCATTAATGCTGCCACGCAGCGGCAAACCGTAATGAGCGCAATAACCGGCAAAACGCATCACATAATCACCACTGTTTAAATCACAGATGCAAACAGCATCATAGTCATGTTCTATCGTAAAATTATAAATAGACTGCAACTCGATTTTTTCAAGCTCCATTCCTTTTTGCTCGCTGATATCCTCAATGATACCAATGACAAAAGTCGGCTGCTGCTGATCATCCCATGACATAACAGTCATTGTTACCCGCACCCAGCACTGCTTGTTCTTGTCACAGAATGTGGAAGATGCAGTTTTAGCCCCATTATGAATAGCTTCGTACATCGCATAGCAATCTGCCTTACTTTCACCGCTCACAAAATCTTCCACAAAGCTTTCCGGAATATTCCTGTATTCCATACTACAGTTAAAATATTTACTGGTTCTTACCGGCATAACTTCCAGACGTTTTTGCGGATAATAATAAAAATGGAAAATTTTTGTTCCTTCCAGAACCTGGCGCAGCAGTTCCTGAGTACCCTTATCCTGCTCCAGCAATTCCTGATTAAGCAGCTCCATCTGCTTTCTGTTATCAATATCCAGAAAAACACTTTGAATAACACGTTCTCCGTCAATATTTTTGATATATTCACCGCTGCCAATGATCCAGCAATAAGTACCATCGGCCCTCAGCGCCCGATATTCAAAAGACTGTTTCCCCTTGCCCAGCAGTATCGCGTTCATGCTCTGATATACTCTATCACAGTCTTCCGGCGCAGCCAGATCTTCTATCCGCCAGGATTTACGCTTCCAGAATTCTTCTTTTTCATAACCAAAAATCCTGATAGCTTCCATATTGGCATTTTGAAAAACAATACTTCCGTCAGCCTGTGGCCTGTATTGAACGATACCGCACAATACGGACTGAAACAGCTCGTCATAATAATCACGTTTACGTACAACTTCTATCAGCTGCCTGCTCTTTTCGATATTGGCCTGTCTTAAGACCTCAACATCGCTGGCATTCTGATGATAACCGCGAATATAATAAGCATTATCGTCTTCTTTATATAACTTGCCGCTGCAGCGAATAAAAATTGTGCCCCACCATGGATGCTTCCAGCGATACTGAACCTCTACCAGCCTTTTGGTCGTCAGCATCTGTTCAATATATTTCTGCACTATTTCCAGATCTTCTGCAAGCACGCCTTGCGCAAAATGTTTATAATTATCTTCCAGCGATAAACTCTTCTGCAGCCCTAAAAGTTCTAACATTTTATCATCGGCATACAGACGCACGTCAGTATTATTTTTGTTTATTTCCAAAAGCCATAAACCAATATTACTGATTTCCAATATTTCCTGCATCCAGCTGGAACTGTAAAAAATATCTTCTTTTAAGCCGCTAGAGTCCATAATAGTTCCTCTTTCTATTTCAAACTTCTTATTGTCTACATTATACCTTACTCTTAAACAATTTCCAATATTTGTTCTTTAAGAAATGTTTTTTAATATCTACAAATAACGCGCAAAAAAAAAGACTCTCGCCCAAACGAGAGTCTTTACTTATTTTTCGCTTTGCAGTCCTTTTTCAGTCAGCATAGTCCAGCCTTCTTCCTGCACGATCAGGCCTTCCTTCATCAAATGCCCCAAAGCACGTTTGAAAGCTGCTTTACTGATACCAAATTTTTCCTTAATGATTTCCATCGGTGTAGTATCACAGTAAGGCATTTTACCATTCCGTTTATGTAAAAAATTTAAAATATCTTCCGCATCGGCGATCATAGCATTTTCTTTTTGCTGGCGTAAGGACAGATTTACCCTGCCATCCTCACGAATATAAGTAATGCGAGCCGTGATCTCCTGACCAAAATCCAAACGCCCGCCGGGAACTTCACTGCGATGCAGAAACGCCAAAAAGCGCTGATTAGTAAAAATGAAGAAGCCTTCCGGCAGGATATTATAGATAGTACCTGTCACGCTGTCGCCGACCTTGACACCAACAGCAGGTTTGGAAGCCTTCAGCATTTCTTCTTCCACCCGCATACTGACAGCAGGGCGTCCTGTTTTATCGCGATACAGCTTTATCCAGACCAGCTGACCCGGCGACACATGCCCTCGCATTTCGCTGTACGGCAAAAATACACCGCGTTCAGCGCCGATATCCACAAACCCGCCGTCCTTGGTCACACTTAAAACCTTAACGTAACCGATCTGCCCTTCGCGCATTTTCGGTAATTTCTGGCTCGCCGTCAAACGGCCATGCGGATCTTTATACAAATAGACTTTAACTTCATCGCCAACATTGACCGCTTCCGTCTGCTGCAGCTTATGCAGCAGGATATCATCAGAAGTATCGCCAGTACCAGCGTCAAGGAAAGCGCCCATTTCGCCCAGACGTGCCACTTTTAAAGTAACAACGTCACCCGCACGATATTTAAGCTGCTTTGCCATGTCTTTTTCATCAGTCATTTTTGCTCTCCACAAATTCTTCCGACGGAGCATCAGCCCACAGTTGCTCCAGATTATAGAACTCGCGTTCTTCTTCAATAAAGATATGCGCAACACAATTACCATAATCCATCAAAATCCAACGGCCTTCAGCATAGCCTTCTTTGTGAGTAACAAAAATGCCTGCCTCCGCCAATTTATCTTCGATATTGTCAGCAATAGCTTTAACTAGAATATTATTTCCAGCGCTGGCAATAATAAAATAATCAGTTACAGGAGAAATGTTCTCCATATTCAGCAGCAAAATATCCTTTGCTTTTTTATCGCAGGCTGCCGCCGCGATCTTGTGTGCAATTTCTTTAGTAGTAAAATCCATCTTTTCGCCTCCTTTATTCTTGTTCATCTTCATCATCTTTCATATAGGGAATGCCGATTTCGTCCAAAGATTTTTGAACTTCCTCGCGTGATGTAGCCCAATAGCTGATACCTTCTGTATCGTCAAAATTACCATACAGCATACCCGACTTGACCTTTTCGTCACCAAACAGCTTAAAGCTGTTTGCAGCCTTGATCATCGTCAAAGTGTTCATATCGGTCTCCACATGTCTGTCAACAGTCGAAAACAGCGCCGGGATCTTAGTCACCGTATCGATATTGAAAATCTGTGCTGCCGCCGCTTTCATAAACTTCTGCTGCCTTTGCACGCGGCCAATATCACCCAGCTCATCTTTGCGGAAACGCACATATTCGCCTGCCCGCTTACCGTCCAGATGCTGATAGCCATGTTTAATATCAATAACAAGATCGGCGTAAGGATCTTCATAATACATATCCTTTTCCACATATAAATCAACGCCGCCGATCAAATCGATAACATCAATAAACGCACGCCAGTCCACTAAAACATAATAATGGATCGGTACCTGCAGCAGATTGGCTACCGTTTGCTTGGCCATCATCACACCGCCGTAAGCATAGGCTGCATTCAGCTTATCCCAACCAGCCCGGCCCGGAATCTGCACCTTGGTGTCACGCGGCAGCGAAAGCAGCGCAACCTTATTATCGCCGGGGTCAAAGCTGGCCAGCATCATCGCGTCAGTTCGCTTTGGTTCATCCGGAGCAGCATCACTGTCACCGTCATCTATACCCAAAAGCAAAATATTGATGCGCTTGTTCAATTTTTCATTTTGGGTTATCTTGTCGCTGGCACCAACAACATCAACCTTCGGCGGATTGATAAAATTGTCATAGATCCAGACAGTTCCCCAAAAAGCTCCCGTCAGCAGTACCGCCAAAACCAACAGTACAAATACCAGCCTGCCCCAACGTAATTTACGTTTCTTGCGGACAGGCCTGCTCTCTCTATTTTCTTCCACAGACATTGGCATCTCCTACAAATTCAATTTAAGCCTTTTAAACTTAGCCGCCAATTCGTTATACCCCTCTATGCAATGAGGGTGTACCAAAAGGTCGTATTCCAGCAAATAACGTATCGTCTGCGCATAAGCCTTTATCATGGCCTGTTCCAGATCAACCTTAGCCAGCCGGCGCATATCCTCGATACCTGCAAAATCACGGGTCGGCTCCAGCAGATCAGCCAGATAGACAACCATCGCCATCTTGCTCATGCCTGCCGCACCAGTAGTATGAAAACGGATAGCATCCAAAATTTCCTGATCGGTAACGCCGTATTTTTCCCGGGCGTAATATACGCCCAGTTTGGCATGCAGTAAAATAGGCTGATTCCTTTCGACATCATCAATCGGTAAACCCAAAGCAATTGTATGCATCAAAAGATCACGCGTAGGTATCTCACGCCCGCAATCGTGCAGTAATGCCCCAACGCCAACCTTTTCCTTATCCAGTCCGTAAAAAACTGCCAGTTCAAGAGCAGTATCGTATACAGCCAAAGAATGTTTAAAACGCTTATGAGGCAAAGATGCTTTAAGAAGTTTTTTCATTTCTGTGATATCCAGCATGATAACAACTCCTCTCACTACCATTAAGACTGGTAGAGATGCTCCTCTAAAATATACTTTTCTACACTTTCCGGTACCAGACCCTTAATAGAAAGTCCTCGTCTGACACGTTCACGAATTCCAGTCGAAGAAATATCTACTTCAGGAGTATCCAAAAGTATAATTTTATTCTTAGCAGGCTCGCCAAAAAATTCGCAAACCTTGTCAATAGTCTGCCCATAACCGGGCCTGTCAGCAGCTATAAAAGTCACTTCTGCCAGCAATTCCCTGATGCGGTGCCAGGTGTTCAGCATCGGCACAGCGTCGGCACCAATAATAAAATACAGCTCATATTCTGGATAGCGGGCCTTTAGCTCCATAACCGTATCATAAGTATAGGAAACTCCGCTGCGCTGCAATTCAATATCAGTAACTTCAAAATAAGGAAAAGGCTCCGTTGCCAGCTCCGTCATCCGATAACGGTCAGCAGCAGGTGCAAACTCCAGACCAACCTTATGAGGCGCAATAAACGCAGGAACAAAAATTATTTTTTCCAATCCCAAATGCTCGTAAATAAACTTGGCCGTCTGCAGATGCCCCAAATGAACAGGATCAAAAGTGCCGCCCATAATGCCAAGCTTTTTGCTCTTCACTCGTTTATCCACCTTCCTTATTATCACTATATTATACCAAAAACAGGCAAGCTTGCACAACTATATTAGA
>OHAA01000835.1_pt1 | contig 17543 bp, 18 predicted proteins | sample 1606051 | NCBI WGS metagenome assembly OHAA01 (sample SAMEA3541493, study PRJEB24748) | human gut metagenome | biome: human gut; feature: human-associated habitat; material: faeces | place: China | collected 2012
CTATGTGCGTGGTAACCGCCTGCGCCACCAGCACACATACCATCGGCGAGGCGTTCCACGCAATCCGCTACGGCTACGCCGACGCCATGATCGCCGGCGGCGCGGAGGCCACCCTGAATGAGCTGGCTATCGCCGGCTTCACCAGCTGCATGGCGCTGTCCACCATCAACGATCCCCAGCGGGCCTCTATTCCCTTTGACAAGCGGCGGGATGGCTTTGTTTTGGGAGAGGGCTCCGGTATCCTGATTCTGGAGGAATATGAGCACGCTAAGGCAAGAAACGCGAAAATCTATGCGGAAATCGTAGGCTACGGCAATACCGACGACGCTTACCACATCACCGCTCCCCATCCGGAGGGCAAGGGCGCCAGCAACGCCATTAGGCTTGCCCTGGAGGAAGCGGGCTTCCATAAGGAAACGGACAGCCTGTATCTGAACGCCCATGGCACCAGCACAGAACTGAACGATAAAGGTGAGACCATGGCGGTAAAAAAGGCTTTGGGGGACAAGGCCTATGATATCTATATCAGTTCCACCAAATCCATGACCGGCCATATGCTGGGCGCCGCCGGCGCCGTGGAAGCCATTGCCAGCGTGATGGCGCTGAAGGAGGGCGTGATCCCGCCCACCATTGGCTATCAGGAGCCGGATCCGGAGTGCGACTTGAACTACGTGCCCAACCAGGCGGTGGAGGCGAAGGTGGACTTCGCGGCTTCTACGTCTCTGGGCTTTGGCGGGCACAACGGCTGCCTGGTATTCAAACGCGTTGAGGAAAAGGGAGAGTAAAGCATGAACGTAAAAGAGATTAAAACCCTGGTGGGGATTATGGAAGACAGCAGCCTGACTGCTCTGGAGATCGAGGTCCCGGATCTGAAGCTTCGCCTGGAGCGCAGCGCCGGAACCGGCAGCGTGGCGGAGGTGCTTCAGCCGCCGGTATATTCCGTGCCTGCGGCCGCACCGGCCCCGGCGCCGGAAGCCGTTCCGGCGGCGTCTGCCGCGCCTGTCCAGCCTGCCGCCGCAGAGCCGCAGGCCGCGGCCAGGGAGAACGCTTTCTATAAAGAGATCAAAGCGCCTATGGTAGGCGTATTCTATACCGCCTCCGCACCGGAGGCGGAGCCTTACGTGACAAAGGGCTCTCAGGTAAAAAAAGGCGATGTGGTGTGCATTATCGAGGCCATGAAGCTGATGAATGAGATCGCCGCCGAGGAAGAGGGCCAGATCGTGGAGGTCTGCGTCCAAAACGGCCAGATTGTGGAATACGGCCAAACCCTCTTTAAACTTTCCTGAAAGGAAGATGGAAGATGAATCGGGAAGAAATTATGCGGATTATTCCTCACCGCCCGCCTATGCTGCTGGTGGACGAGGCGGAAAAAAAGGATGAAAACAGCTGCCGCGGCTCCTACACCGTAAAAGGGGACGAGTGGTTTTTGCAGGGGCATTTTCCCGGCAAGCCTACTGTTCCGGGCGTAGTGCTGTGCGAAATGATGGGCCAGGCGTGCGCCGTGATCCTGGCGGATAAGGTGCAAGGGAGCATCCCTTATTTCACCGGCATAAAAAACGCAAAGTTCAAGCATCCGGTGCTGCCAGGCGATACCCTGGAAATTGAGTGCGCCATGACCAAGAACCGGGGCGCCTTCTATTTTGCCGAGGGCAAGGGCAGCGTCAACGGAAAGGTGTGCGTCCAGGCGGAGTTTTCCTTTGCGCTGGTAAAGCCGGAAGAATAAAGGAGTGTGACACCTTGTTCTCTAAAATTTTAATTGCAAACCGGGGAGAAATCGCGGTTCGGATTATCCGGGCCTGCCATGAGATGGGTATCTCCGCCGTGGCGGTCTACTCCGAAGCGGATAAAAACGCCCTGCATGTCAGCCTAGCGGATGAAAGCTACTGCATCGGCGGCCCCCAGGTAGGAGACAGCTATCTCAACATGGCGGCGATTTTAACGGTGGCGGTGGCTACCGGCGCCCAAGCCATTCACCCGGGCTACGGCCTGCTTTCGGAAAACGCCAAATTTGTTTCCCTGTGCGAGAAGTGCAATATCGCCTTTATCGGACCAACCTCGCAAATGATCTCCCAAATGGGGGATAAGGATATGGCCCGGAAAACCATGAGAAACGCCGGGGTCCCCGTGACGCCTGGCTGCGACATCATCACCGATATCAAGGAAGCGGCGGCGGTAGCCGAGAAAATCGGCTATCCGGTTTTGATTAAGGCAAAGGCGGGCGGCGGCGGCAGAGGCATCCGCCTGGTATCGTCTCCGGACGCGTTTGAAAACGCCTTTTATTCTGCTTCCAGCGAGGCTCAGAGCGCCTTTGGAGACGGCGCCTGTTATATGGAAAAATACTTGAACCCGGTCAAGCATATTGAAATGCAGATCCTTTGCGACCAGTACGGAAATGTGGTATGCTTGGGAGAACGGGAGTGCTCCGTTCAGCGAAAAAACCAGAAGCTCATTGAGGAAAGCCCCTCTCCGGCTATCACGCAGGATACTCGTCAAAGGATGATCCAGGTGGCAGCCAAGGCCGCTAAAACAGTCGGCTATGTGGGAGCCGGAACCATCGAGTTTTTATATGATCAAAGCGGAAATTTTTATTTTATGGAAATGAATACCCGGCTTCAGGTGGAGCATCCTGTTACTGAAATGGTGACAGGCATCGATTTGGTTCAGTGGCAGATTCGGGTGGCGGCCGGAATCGAGTTGAGCTTTTCTCAGGAAGACATTCAATTAAAGGGCCACGCAATCGAGTGCCGTGTCAACGCCGAGGATCCTGCTCACGGTTTCCGCCCAAGCTGCGGCCAGATCCAATTTCTGCACATTCCCGGAGGACCGGGCGTACGGTTTGAAACCGCCGTGTATCCCGGCTATTTTGTTCCGCCGTTTTATGATTCCATGATCGGCAAGCTGGTGGTTCACGGAGATACCCGGGACCAGGCGATCCGGAAAATGAAAACCGCTCTCGGAGAGCTGGTAATCGAGGGAATCAGCCATAATGCGGAGCTCCAGATGGAGCTGATGGGGGACCCGAGATTTGTGGATGGGACCTACACCACCGGGCTGATGGCCCAGCGGGAGAAGGAACGGAAGGCTTGAGCAAATACCGGGACGGCAGCCAGGACTTTTCCGCAGCGGAAAAAGCCTGGGGAACCAAAAGCTTCGAAAGCAGCCGAAAGAAAAGACGCAGGTCAGTTCTGAGAAGCTGCAAAGCCAAGGAGCCGATTGCCTTGGCGGACGCCCGGATTTTCCGCGGCACGCCGTCAGGAGCTGCCCAGCTTAAAAAATTCCGGGAATTTGACAGCCGGCTTCGTAAGCCGGTTTCCCGTATACGGTTATGATAAAAGGAGGGAAAATGCTGTGAAACCCAGTGATTTTACCCAATTGACGGATACCATATCCAATTCCATATCTCAGACCATTTCCAATACCTTAAGCAGCATCCCGCTGAATTCCCTGTTCAAAAAGCCGAAAAACGAGCTGGAGGGAGAGCAGCAGGCTCAGGGACCCAGTGTTCCCGACGACCTATGGATCAAGTGTCCCGCCTGTAAAACCATGCTGCTTTCCTCCGATTTAAGAGAGGATTTGTTTGTGTGCCGGAAGTGCGGCCATCATTTCAAGGTTACCGCCCGGCAGCGCATCCGGATTTTGACGGACCGGCACAGCTTTCACGAACGGGATAAGGAACTGGAGTCTGTAAACCTGATCGATTTTCCCGGCTATGACAAAAAGCTGGAAAACGCTAGGAAGAACAGCGGAGAGAAGGAATCCGTAGTCTGGGGAACCGCTGAAATCGATGGGAATCCATGCGTGCTGTGCGTCATGGACAGCAACTTTATGGCAGGCAGCATGGGAACCATTACCGGGGAAAAGATTTCCCGTGCCTTTGAATACGCTGCGGACCACCGGCTGCCGGCGGTTGTGTTTACCGCCTCCGGCGGAGCCAGAATGCAGGAGGGAATCCTTTCCCTGATGCAGATGGCCAAAACCAGCGGCGCGGTAAAGCGTCATTCAGACGCGGGGCTTTTGTATGTCACGGTGCTCACAGATCCCACCACCGGCGGGGTAACCGCCAGCTTCGCCATGGAGGGCGATATTATTCTGGCGGAGCCGGGGGCTTTGGTAGCCTTTGCCGGCCCCAGGGTAATTGAGCAGACTATCCGGCAGAAGCTGCCTCAGGGCTTTCAGCAATCGGAATTTCTTGAGGAGAAGGGCTTTGTGGACGCGATTGTCCACCGCTGGGAAATGAAAAAGACTTTAGCGCATATCTTACAGCTTCACAAAAAGGAGGAACCGGAACATGACGGCCTATGAGCGGTTATGCGCGGCCCGGGATCAGAACCGGCCCACTGCAATTGAATACATACGCCGTATGTTCGGTGAAAGCTTTTTAGAGCTTCACGGAGACCGGCGGTATGGAGATGACAAAGCTGTGCTGGCGGGCATCGCCAGCCTGAACGGGATGCCGCTGACGGTAATCGCACTGGAAAAGGGTAGGAACGTCAAGGAGCGCGTGGCCCGCAATTTCGGCTCCGCACATCCGGAGGGCTACCGTAAGGCTCTGCGCCTGATGAAGCAGGCGGAAAAATTTCAACGGCCGGTGCTGTGCCTGATCGATACCTCCGGCGCTTACTGCGGCCTGGGGGCCGAGGAGCGGGGACAGGGCCAGGCTATCGCTGAAAACCTGATGGAAATGATGACGCTGAGAACCCCGGTGCTCGCCCTGCTGATCGGAGAGGGAGGAAGCGGCGGCGCTTTGGCGCTGGCTGTGGCCGATCAGGTCTGGATGATGGAAAACGCGGTGTATTCCGTGATTTCTCCCGAGGGCTGCGCCAGTATCCTATGGAAAGATTCCTCAAAGGTGGCGGACGCCGCCGAGTGTTTGAAGCTGACCTCTCACGACCTTTATAAAATGAATGTGATTGAGAAGATTATCCGGGAACCGAAAACGGCGGATAGTGGACGGCTTTATGAAAGCCTGGGAAATCTTATTTACGAGACCTTCCAGGAGGCAAAAAAGCTTCCGGTGGAGCAGCTGCTGGAGCGGCGCTATCAAAGATTTCGAAAATTTGGGGCGGGAAATTAATCCCGCCCTTTTTGTTGGGATATTCCAGTAAAATCTGCCAATAATGTGAATAAGAGTAAAAACGACGGGAGGGCGTTTCTTGGGGCAGATTACCATTGTTCATTGCGGAGTGAAAAATAAAAACGGGATTATGAGCAGAGTGCTTAGACGGGCGCTGTCCGCCTACGGCGGCGTACAATGGTTCGACGGCGCCGCTGTTTCCTGCCCGGATCAAACGCCCCGATTCCTGCTTTATGAGTGCACAGGCATTCCCCAAATTACCTCGGGAGCGGGAATCTTGGTTTTTGACAATGGCTTTGTGTATTCTCAGGAAGCCAGCCGCGCGTTTTCCGATGGCTTTGTTCCCATTCTGGAAGGAGAAAATAAGGAGGCGGCTAAGGCGTTGAAAGGCACGGGAAAGATCGCCGTAACCTGTTCGCCCTCTGCCAGAGGAACGCTAAGCATCGCCAGCCTGGATTACGAAAGGGCGGCGGTCAGCCTGCAGCGTGATTTGCGGATTCTGGATGGCAGCGTGGTGGAGCCGATGGAGATCATTGTAGGCCTGTCGCAGGAAACGCCGGCTTATCCTCTGATGGCGGCGTGCGGGATTCTTCTGCTTTCCGGCGTGGAAGGAAGCTATTATTTTTAGCCATATATTTTCCAAATGCTTTGCCAATTTTTTTCTGTACTAAAAAATGAAAAGGTACACACAATACTATTGCAAACGCGAGAAAAAGAAATTTTGAAAACAAAAACAAACAAATTAAGGAGTGTACTTTCTAATGGCTAGAAATTCTGTGATCGTTCCTGAAGCGAAGGAAGCTATGAACAAGTTTAAGATGGAAGCTGCTTCTGAGGTTGGCGTAAACCTGAAGCAGGGCTACAACGGCGACTTGACCTCTCGTCAGGCTGGTTCCGTGGGCGGCCAGATGGTTAAGAAAATGATCCAGCAGTACGAGCAGAGCATGAAATAACTTCGGGAAACCGAACCTTTTGCTTTGATAAAGCTGTAAACCCTAAGGAGCCCGAGCCCTCATTGGAGGACTCGGGCTCCTGCTTTCGTTCAGGCCGGGACCGGCGTTCCGGTTAGAGCCATTAAGGAAAGCTTTTAAAGTGTCTCAAAATGCCGCTATTTGTATTTTGATAAATAAAATATACTTTTAGTATATAAATTACCCATGCTGATTGGCAAAAAACAGCTTTTGCCATAAAGAAGCATATAGGTCAAAAAGAGCGTACAGGCCGGGGAAAAGGCAGGCCTCTCAGCCGTTCTCCATGACCATTTGCGGTTCGTATAAATGTCCTTGCCTGATAATGAAACATCTGAAAAAGCTTATTAACGGCAGTTGTCAACGATCAGACCAGCCATATTTGCGTTGATCAGCCTTGAGTCCGGAAGCTGTCGGCAAAAGGGTAAAGCAGCCATAAGGAATGGGAGGATAGCCTCACTATCCTCCCATTTAGCTGCACAGGTCCTCCAGCAGCTGGTTTAAGTCCTCTTTGCTGCTGACGCGGATCCCCTTTTCTAAAAGCTCCTGGTCCACCGGGGGTAGGGCGGACACATCGAGCTCTACAGTTTTAATCGGAGCGTCTTCCCCTTCACAGTATACGCAAAGAGAGTTGCCCTCGCTCTTAATGATATAGCGGGTCACCTTTGCATTGGCTTCGGGGACGGAGGAAGGAATCTGAGAACTGGCTTTTCCGCTGGAAGCAGTAGGGGCAGAATTTACGGGGGCTTGTACGGAATTTTGGGGAGAAAGCGCCAAAACGCATACAAAAGTTAAGGCGACCAAGCCGCAAACGACCCCCACGATCACTTTACTGGCGTTTTGCATAAACGCATCACCTCGACAAATATTGTTTGAAGGAATTGTTAAATTATGCAAAATTAACCGGAAACTATTTTTTTATTTCTAAACTGTGGTATAATAAAAAAGATTAAATTTTGGCAAAGCCAGGAAATAGGAGGCGAAAGTCGTTGCGAAAAACGGATATCAGCCGGTATACCGGAGCTCCGGTTCCCAATGGACGTCACCCTTCATCAGGAACAACGGCAAAGAAAACAGCAGGAATTGTGTTCTCAACGATTTTTAAAATCATTGGGTCTATCTTGCTGATTATGTTTTTTACCGGAATTATCGTTGGCTCCTCGGTGCTGATTAACATCTTTAAGATGGCCGATAATACGGTGGATGTGGATTTGCATACCTTAAAGCTGGATCTGACCAGCTTTATTTACGTCAACGATGAAAACGGCAATCCGGTGGAATATCAGTCGGTTTACGCTGGGGAAAGCCGGATTTGGGTGGATTACGACAACATTCCCGAAGCGATGAAAAACGCGATTATCGCTATTGAGGACAAGCGTTTCTACGACCACAAGGGTGTGGACTGGATTCGCACCGGGGGCGCTGTATTAAACCTAGCTACCGGCGGCGGTAATTCCGGCGCGGGCGGCGGTTCCACCTTGACGCAGCAGCTCATTAAGAACCTGACCAACCGGAATGACGTCAGCATTACCCGCAAGGTAACAGAAATATTCAGCGCCTTGGAGTTTGAGAAAAGATACAGCAAATCTGAAATTCTGGAGGCTTATCTCAATGTAGTTAACTTTGGCAGCGGCACTAACGGGGTGCAGGCAGCGGCAAAGCTGTATTTCAATAAGGATATCAAAGACTGCTCGATCGCCCAATGTGCCGCTATTGCGGCCATTCCCAACAACCCGGTTTGGTATACGCCGCTGGTTTATCCAGAAAACAACAAAGAGCGCAGGGAAAATATTCTGGATCAGATGCATCAGCAAGGAATGATCACACAGGAAGAATACGACCAGGCTATGCAGGAATCCGCTACCATGACCTTTGTTGGATATACCGATGACAATGTGGTGGACAATGTGCCTATCGACGATTGGTATGTGGAGGCGATGCTCAACGATGTAGCGGAGGATTTGGCGGAGGCCCTCAATGTGGATGAGGACAACGCTATGTACATGCTCATGCACAACGGCTATAAGATTTATTCCGCCATGGATGTGGAGACCCAGAGAATGGCGGAGGAGGTGTTGTCCACTCCGGAGCTGATGCCTCCAGATGAGGATATCCAATTCGGCTATGTGATGATGGAATACGACGGCAGAGTCCTGGCTTCGGTGGGCCAGCGCGGCAAAAAGGAAGGAAATCAGCTGTGGGACTTCACCACCAGCGACGACCGTCTGCCGGCCTCCAGCTTTAAGCCGCTGAGCGCTTACGCTCCAGCCATCGATAAGGGCCTTTTGAACTATTCCAGCCTGGTTCTGGATCAGCCCTTGAAAAATATCCCGGGTACCGAGGGCGAGTGGCCGCCTAACTGGTATACCGGCTATAAGGGACAAATTCCGGTAGAGTACGCTTTGGAGATTTCATCCAACGCGGCCGCCGCACAGACGGTCAACCTTTTGGGCTTGGAAAACAGCTTTGATTTTGTTACCAACACCCTGCATCTAGACTCTTTGAAGGCGCCGGAGGATTTGACCTATTCCGCGATGGCTACCGGAGCCGGATACCACGGTGTTCCTGTCCGAGATATGACGGCGGCGTTCCAGATCTTTGGTAACGGCGGCGTTTATAACGAGCCGTATATGTACTATTATGTAGAGGACAACAACGGAAACGTGGTGCTGGATAACCGGAACAAGCAGGGCGAACAGGCGATTAAGAGCACTACCGCCACCATTATGCGCCACCTGCTCCAAAACGTTACCACCGGCGCCGAGGGTACCGGCGGCATGGCGAAGGTGCCCGGCTGGCTCACCTACGGCAAAACTGGTACCACGGATGAGAATGAATATAACTGGTTTATCGGCGGCACCCGCCACGCGGTGGCCGGCCTGTGGTGCGGTTATGAGACTCCCGCGCCGATTGGCTATGAAACCAATTATTCAAAAACCGTTTGGCGGGAAATCATGACCCGCTATTTGGCGGATAAGGATCCCAACGACGATTTTATCGACGATCCTAATGTGGTGTCTAGAGCCTATTGCAAGCAGACCGGCAAGCTTGCCGGGGATAAGTGCTCTGATACCGGGATAGGTTACTATGATATCAGTAATCTACCGGCGGTTTGTGACGGCGTCCATCCGAATTCCAGCTCTTCTGACCTGAACAGCAGCCAGGTAGCGTCTATCCCCAGCTCGTCCGTACCGTCGTCTATCCCATCGGATATTCCATCCAGTGAAGAACCGTCGTCTGAGGAGCCGGTTTCCAGTGAAGATCCGTCGTCGTCTTCCTCTGAGCCTTCCAGCTCTGAGGGAACATCCAGTGAGCCATCATCCTCGGAAGATGGTTCCGCAACGGATCCAAGTGAATAGGAATCGCAGGCTTTAGCGGGGAGAAGGATTCTCCCCGCTTTTTTGTAATGGATTGGTTCCCAAAAAACTGGCGGTTCCCTTTTTCTGTATTTTGTGTTATGATAAAAGAGAGTAATCAGGAGTAAACATGAGAAATCCTGAGATTTTGAGAGATAATTTCGAATAACCTCGAATTTTTGCCGATAACCCTGTTTGAAAGCATTGCCGTAAGATGGTAAACTGTATTTCGTGACAGCACAATCGTATCTGAGAGGTGGACGGTTTGAACCAGGCAAAATTATTGTTGGTGTCGGCGGATGCCTTGCCGGAGGTGTTCCGGCGGGTTGTGGAAGCGAAGCAGTATTTGATGTCAGGCGCGGCTGCCAATACTTCCGAGGCCGCTAGAATGGCGGGAATATCCCGCAGCGCCTATTACAAATACAAGGATTCCGTTTATCCCTATCAAAGCAAGGGGGCCAGCCGTCTGGTGACCATTCACGCAGTGCTGGAGGATCGTCCCGGTGTGCTGATGGCGCTGATTTCCTCTTTTTATGACGCCGGCGCCAACATCCTAACGGTGAATCAAAATATCCCGGTGATGGGTGCGGCGCTGGTTTCCATTTCCGCCAGAGTGGATACCGTAAAAATTCCGGTGGATTTTCTGCTGGATTCCCTGAGAAAAGTCGACGGGGTTCAAACCATTGAAAACATTACAGGCGAACAGTAAAGCTGAAAGGCGTGAGAATATGGTAAAAGTAGCAATTATGGGATATGGTGTGGTAGGCTCCGGGGTAGCCCAGGTGTTGACCGACCATTATGACAGCATCGCCGGGCGGGCAAAAGAGGAGATTGATATTAAATATATCCTGGATCTCCGGGATTTTCCGGATAGTCCTTTTCAAGGCAAGTTCATTAAGGATTTTGCCGTTATTTTAAACGATCCGGAGGTCCGGGTCGTAGCGGAGGTCATGGGAGGGCTTCACCCGGCCTACGATTATGTAAAGGCTCTGCTGGAAGCGGGAAAAAGCGTGGTGACCTCCAATAAGGAGTTGGTCGCCGCCAAGGGCGCGGAGCTTTTAAAAATCGCCCAGGAGAAAAACGTAAACTTCTTATTTGAAGCCAGCGTAGGCGGCGGTATCCCGATTATCCGGCCAATCAGCCAGTGCCTGGCCGCCAATGATGTGATTGAAATCGCCGGCATCCTGAATGGTACCACTAATTTTATCCTGACCAAGATGATCCGGGAAAATATGAAGTTCGAGGACGCTTTGGCCCTGGCACAAAAGCTTGGCTACGCGGAAAGAAATCCTGCCGCCGATATTGAGGGGGCGGACGCCTGCCGGAAGATTTGTATTTTGGCGAGCCTGGCGTTCGGCAAGCACGTATATCCGGAGCAGGTACATACTCAGGGAATCACGAAGATTACCCTGGAGGATGTGGCTTATGCGGCGGCCTGGGGCGGCGTTATTAAGCTGATCGGCCAGGTAAAGAAGCTGGACAATGGTAAAGTGGAAATCGTGGTGGCGCCTATGTTTATTTCCCACGAAAGCCAGCTGTCCAGCGTGGACGATGTATTTAACGGTATTTTAGTCCGGGGCGACGCCACGGGAGACGTGGTGTTCTATGGCAAGGGCGCCGGCAAGCTGCCGACCGCCAGCGCCGTAGTGGCGGATATCATCGATTGCGTTAAGCATTTTAAAGCGAGAAAATATTTATACTGGGATGACGCCCAAGAGGGTTATGTGTCCCCTTATGAGGACAGTGTGATTTCCGTATACATCAGGGCCGCGGCGGAAAATGACCATAAAGGCTTGAGAATTGCAGAAAAAGCCTTTGGAAAGGTCAAACGTCTGGTGCGGTCTGACGCGCCGGAAAGCGAATTCGCTTTTGTTACGGAGCCTAAGTCCGTGATGGAAATCAACGCCTGCTGTGAAGCGATGAAGGACCAGGGGGTCGAGGTATTAAGCATGATCCGGCTCAGCGATCTTTAATGAGGCAGGTAGCGATTCATGATACGTATTGAAGTACCGGCGACCAGCGCCAACCTAGGCTCTGGATTCGACTGCCTGGGATTAGCTCTGACCATGTATAACCAGGTGTGGATGGAGGAGGCCGACGGTGTTGAGATCATTTCCCGAGACGGCCTTTCCATCCCTGTGGATGAAAGCAACTTGATCTATTGGTCGGCAAAAAAGCTTTATGAACGGTGCTCCAGGAGGCTTCCCGGCCTGCATATCGAGCAGCAAAGCGATATTCCCATGGCCAGAGGCCTAGGCAGCAGCTCGGCTTGTATTGTGGCGGGACTGCTGGGAGCTAACCGCTTTTTGGGCAGCCCCTTATCCATGCAGGAACTGGTAAACCTGGCCTGTGAAATCGAGGGGCACCCGGATAATATTGCTCCCGCGTTTTTAGGGGGGCTGGTAACCTCTGCGATGGAGGGGGGACGGGTTCACAGCATTTCCGTGCCGGTCTCGCCGAAAATTCATTTTGCGGCGCTGATACCACCCTTCGAATTGAAAACAGAGGTTGCCAGAGGCGCTTTGCCGGAGGAGTATTCCCGTAGGGATGCGGTGTATAATTTAAGCCGTTCGGCCCTGATGACCGCGGCGCTGTTTTCCGGCAGCCTGGAAAATCTGAGGGTGGCGGTTCAGGACCGGCTGCATCAGCCTTACCGGATGAAATTTATTCCCGGCTTTGAAACCGTGATCCGGATGAGTTACGAGCTGGGTTCTCTGGGAACGTATTTAAGCGGCGCCGGCCCCACTATGATTTCGATTGTGGATGACGAGGGCGTTAAAATTTTTCGAGAGCACGCGGTGGCCCATATGGAAGAAATGGGGATCAGCGGCTGGCGTCTGGAAATTTTAGAAACCGATCCAAAGGGTGCGAGAATCTGCATTGATTAGCATATTCTGGTATGAAGATACCTTGAATTATAATTTTGGAGGATAGCCGTTTATGAGTCTAATAGTTCAAAAATTTGGCGGAAGCTCAGTAGCGGATGCCGAGCGTGTGTTCAATGTTGCCGGTATCGTGACGGATACTTACAAAAAAGGCAATGATGTTGTTGTAGTGGTGTCCGCTCAAGGCGATACTACAGACGACTTGATTGAAAAAGCGAAAGAGATCAATCCTGACGCGTCAAAGCGGGAAATGGATATGCTGCTTACCAGCGGAGAACAAATTTCGATCTCGCTGTTGGCGATGGCCATTGAGAAGCTGGGATACCCAGTTGTGTCTTTGCTGGGATGGCAGGCTGGCTTTAACACCAGTTCAGCATATGGCAGTGCTAGAATTAAGCGAGTGATTCCAGATCGGATCAAAAAAGAGCTGGATAAGCGTAATATCGTGATTGTAGCGGGTTTCCAAGGAATCAACCGTTACGGCGATATGACTACCTTGGGTCGGGGCGGTTCCGATACCAGCGCCGTGGCTATCGCTTCGGTGATGCATGCGGATCTATGCCAGATTTATACGGATGTGGAAGGCGTTTATACCGCAGATCCTCGAAAGGTGCCTGGTGCGCGGAAGCTTTCTGAGATTTCTTACGATGAAATGCTGGAACTGGCCACGCTGGGAGCCCAGGTTTTGAACAACCGCTCTGTGGAAATGGCCAAAAAATATAATATTGAACTCGAGGTGCTTTCCAGCTTAACCAAAGCGCCTGGTACGATTGTCAAGGAGGCAGCAAAAGTGGAAAAAATGTTAATCAGCGGTGTGGCTAAGGATACCAATGTAGCGAGAATTTCGATTATCGGCGTGCCGGATCGTCCCGGCTTAGCCTTCAAGATTTTCTCTAAGCTTTCCGCCAAGGATATCAATGTCGATATTATTTTGCAGTCCATTGGCCGCCATGGCACCAAAGACATTTCTTTCACCGTGACCCAGGATAAAATGAAAGAGGCCATTCAGGTTTTGGAGGATTACAAATCTACCATTGATGCCGAGAATATCGTTTGCGACGATAAAGTAGCAAAAGTTTCAATTGTAGGCGCTGGTATGGAAACTCATGCGGGAATTGCAGCTAAAATGTTTGAAGCGATGTTTGACGCCCAGATTAATATTCAGATGATTGCTACCAGTGAGATTAAAATTTCCGTGCTTATCGATGTTTCTGACGCTGATCGCGCAGTGACTGCCATTCACAACAAGTTTTTTCCGTCAGAGCAAGATTAATTTCTGAAATTAGGTCTTGACCTAATGCCGAAAATGTATTATAATGTCAACTGTTGGTTCAATTGCCGCTGACTTCAGCGGCAATCCATTTCCGGGTGTAGCGCAGATTGGTAGCGCGCTTGAATGGGGTTCAAGAGGCCGCTGGTTCGACTCCAGTCACTCGGACCAAGTGAATGAGACCCGTTTTTCGAAAAATTTTATCGAAAAACGGGTCTTGTTTTATGTCTAAGGCCTTGATAAATCAGGCTTTGTTTGAATTGCCGCTTTACTTGTAACCAGTAAAAAAATAAGAATTAAGGATAAAATATTTTTTGACAGCCTGTTTTTAGACAGGCTATTCTCATATACAAGACATTATTTCTTGCCAAACAACTCCTCAAAATGAGCGGGAGTCTTATAGGCCAGTGAGCGATGCGGACGTTTTTCATTATAGAACTCTATGTACTGTTCAACGCTTTTACGATAGTCCCGCTCAGATGAATAGGTTCTGCGGTAGGCTTCTTCCTTTTTGAAGGTGGCAAAGAATGTTTCTGCCACAGCATTATCGCACGGTCTTCCGGAAGCCGAAAAGGATTGTTGTACCCCACTGTTTCGTAACAATTTAGTGAACGCTCCTGAGATATACTGGCCTCCTCGATCACTGTGAAAAATGAGGCCGTTGGGGGTTCCAAGTTCTTCAAAGGTATGTTTAAACGTAGATGTTACCAGATGTGTACTCTGATTTTTGGAAACCTTGTAACCTATGACTTTTCTGGAAAACAAATCGATGATGACACAAAGATACAATGGGTAATTGTTGACTTTGAAATAGGTAATATCGCTGACCCAAATTTGGTTTGGCCGCTCCGTAGTAAAATTTTGTTGCACCAGATTCCGGCGTCGATTTTCCTGTCGCTTGAGATAAGAACGTTTGGCGTCCGAACGAATACTGTGCAGATCGAGTTCCTGCATGATTTTGATACGTTTTTTGTGCCGACACGAAAGCCATGCTCTGCTAATATGATGCGTATCTTTTCAGCACCGAAACGCTGGTCGTTCTCATCAAATATCTGTTGCACCAATAGCATTAATTCCGTTTGCTTTTTCAGATATTCTGTACGATTCGCTCTTCTGAAGATATGGTTGTAAAAAGTTCCTCTGGCAACGTTTAAAGCGTCACATAGCTCGTGCACGCTATATGTTTCGTTTTCATATATGCCAGCAAGAATCTCCAGTCGTTTACGTAAAGGTGCTTCATCGATCAGTTTAGAAAGCTGAATAATACGGAGCAAGTGATTGGCCCGTTCCAGCTGACGGGAGAGTGCCTTGAATTTAGCCGGGGTAAAATCAAGGTCGTTTGATATGCATGAACGATATTCATCTATCCAACGATAAACTGTACCGAATGGGATTTGAAGTTCCTTACTGATTTCAGAAACAGGTCGTCCATCTTTGTAGAATTGGACTACCTGCTTTTTTATTTCTTCCGGATATTTATTAGGCATGATATTTTTCCTTTCTTTGGCGTTTTATTTCTATTGTATCATGCTATGCGAATGGGAAGAAAACATAGAGAGATTTGTTGGAATAATGTGGAAATTTGTAAAAAACTATGATATGCTATCTCACGGTACTATAACTCGAATGTTCTGTACAATAATGGGAAATTCGAAAATTTTCATGCAATAGGAGAAGTTAAATATATGGAGAGAATATGCAAAATAGTATGTTTTGATGAAGATTCTGTTACCGACTATGTTCAAATCGTTGCTGGTGGTGATCTTGAAAAAACAACGGAATTGCTGAAGTCTAGAGATACACAAGAAGGACAAAACCTTCAAGCTAACGGGAAAGTGGGAATTGGTGGAGTTTTCAAAGCACTGTTGGGTTGGGAAGCTGGGGCATCTGCGGATATGTCCGCAGGACTTTCTTTCAATAGTAGCAAAATGGTAAAGAATATTGTAAAAAACACTATTTTGACGGATTTTCTCAAAATAATAGAGGATTCTGATCTAGGTAAAACAACCTCACGGCTACCGAAAGGTGCAATAAAGCAATTTAAAGGTTATAAGATTAGCCCAGAAAAAGATTCGTTATCCTATATGGTGATGGTATCTCCATACTTAACCATGCTGAAAAACGATACTTCTATTCCTGCGGGAGAATTTAGCATTGCCATTGACAAACTTGATAACGCTCTAAGACACGCAAAGGGATATTATGAATTCGTTGGTACTAAAGGTAGAAGTCGAGTGATTTTGCGTTTTAATATTAATTCTTTCCGCAATAATTATACAATCAGTGATTTGTTGAAAATGGATTTAAGTATATATGCAATAAAAGTTGGTCGAACATCTCTTGAAAATCTTAATGTAAATAAGGAATTAGGCATGAATATTTCTATGATTTCAAAAGATAATCCGTCTTATGAGTCAAACGCGGAAACAGGGGAGGCTACTATATCTAGCCCAGTATTAGATGTATTTGATGTTTTACTTGCGGGAGTTGAGGCAGATGACTAATAAAATAGTTGTTTTCTATGGTTCGAAAAAAGATTTTGAGGAATTAATTTCAAAAAAAATTAGTGAAGATCAAGTTACAATACCATTCATGGAGCTTATTCAGCACTATAATGCTCGGTTGCGTCCAAATGAATCCGGTGTACAAGAGGATGTGCTTAGTCATAGTATTGAGGTGGATAATTGTATTGTTAGGGCCGATGATTATGGCTCGGTTTTAGAGCATGTCCTATCTAATTTTGTAAATATTGTTACCCTAAATCATGATATTGGCACATTGTTTGTTCATAATCCGCCAAGAAAAGTTAGAGATTCTTTGCGCTCTGCCTATGGCGATGAAATAGAATATTTCAGTACAGAATATCCTGACTTGTCGAGAGAAAAGCTAAAAGAAGTATATACAAACATAGAAGCCGACATTTTGGGACAGAGTAACTGTAAAAAGCAAATTATTAGTGGTATGTATCGCCTTATTACAAAGACCAATAACAAACCTGTTGTTTTGATGTTATATGGTCCTTCGGGAGTAGGCAAAACTGAAAGTGCTAAAAGTATTAGTAAAACTATGGGTGGTGAACTTCTAAGAATCCAGTTTTCAATGATGCAGACAACGGAAGCATATAATTATGTATTTGGTGCAGAACATTCCAAGGGAAGCTTTGCAAGAGATATGATGGCAAGAGAATCAAATGTTATCTTGATTGACGAATTTGACAAAGTAAATCCTGCTTTTTACAATGCTTTTTATCAGTTGTTCGACGAAGGGCGGTATGTGGATACAAATTATGACGTCAATTTGGGGCAAGCTATGATCCTCTTAACCTGTAATTTCGGCAGTGAAGAGGAAATTAAAAGTGTTCTCGGTCCAGCTATGTTTTCAAGAATAGGATGTTGCATAGCATACGAAGAACTTTCTACAGAACAGAAGCAGGCAATTGTTCGCAATTGGTATGTATCAATCCTTGCATCCCTTAAAGAAGATGAGAAAGAAGAAATTGAGAAAACAGATATATTTGACTGGTTTGTCAAAAACGCCGAAAGATATGATAATATACGAATTTTGAAAACTAAATTAGAAAATGCTATTTTCGATAGGTTGGCTGAACAATTCGTGATCTCATCTAATAGAATCAATGTAAATTATAGTCGCTAATTATAAACTGAACAGAGGTCGAAATTTGGAACTCAAAAATGAGACAATCTAGATTTCGGCCTCTTTTTCTATGCTATAGTCCCAGCGTTCAAGCTGTTTCTCGAGGTTTATCTCTTTTTATAGAAATGGGACATTGAAAAACAAAAAAACAGAAAAATGGATTGTAAAAACAATCAAATGTATCTATCCTGAACCGGGGATTCTCATTTTGTTGAGTGTTCCTTTTGATTTTGGGTTCATAAATTCTTTCCGAACGGTATTAGACCAGCGGACAACAATTTCGTCGCTCGCACCAAGCAGGGGTGACGAAATAGATGTCACCCCGATTTTTTTCAG
>OHAA01000849.1_pt1 | contig 17429 bp, 17 predicted proteins | sample 1606051 | NCBI WGS metagenome assembly OHAA01 (sample SAMEA3541493, study PRJEB24748) | human gut metagenome | biome: human gut; feature: human-associated habitat; material: faeces | place: China | collected 2012
GCCGTTGCGGCAAAAATCCTTGACACAGAACAGGCCCTCGTTGCTGCCTTTGACGTAGGGCAGCACACAGCCCGACGGAGTGCGGTAGACGTACCGGCGTTCCAGCAGAAAGCGGACGAACCGCCGTTCCGGCACGTCCAGCTCCTTGGCGGTGGTGCGCAGGTTGGTACTGTGTCGCAGGTCGATGAACAGGTCATAGTAGACGGCCTTGCCTTGCAGCCGGGCGTTGTCCTCCCGCAGCGCCGCATTTTTCTCGCGCTCGGCCAGCAGGTCGGAACAGAGCTTCAGCAGCGCCTCCGGCGAGGTGGCGACCTCCCACAGCTTTTCTCTGGTGAGGTAAGCCCCGTGCTGGCGGATGGTGGGCAAGACTTCATCGAACACCCAGCGTTCAAATCGCTCCGCCGAGGGCAGCTTACTGTGAACGATGAGCCGGTACACATCGCCTTCGGGGATAAACAAGAGCTTTTGTACCCCGCCATTCGTAGGGGCTTCCATTTTGGAAACCCCTTTGCAGTGGGTGTTTACCGCTTTGCTGGGAATCGAATACCCCAAAGCCCTTGCCACATCCGTTCCGCAGAACAGGTACTTGCCGTCCTCATCAATGACCCGGACGTTTCCAAACTCCGGGTTCTTAAAAATTTCCATCTGGTTCATATCACCCCTCCTTGGGCGGTGCAGACAAAAAGGCGGCCGTTACCAGCCGCCTGCGTACATATCGTGGTTGACCTGGGCCGTGTAGTGGTTGCTGATGGTGGTGGGCGCGTTGAACAGCACGGTCAGCAGGTATTGTTTCATGTTGCGGACCTCGGTGGTGTTGTTGTGCAGGCACTCCATGACGAACTCGATGTGGGAGCTGTCCAGCTTCAAAAACCGGGAGCGCACCACCTCATGGGGGAAGTCCGCCCCGGCGATTCGGGTGGTCTTGCGTCTGGCGCAGACCGTTTCCACGATCAGCTCCACGATCTCGTCCAAATCCTCCCGGTAGGTAGAGAACTCCCGGCACAGGTGGTCGTACTCGATGTTCTCCAACACCAAATCTCGATAACTCTGCATTTCTTCCGCCGACATCGCATCCCGTCCTTTCCGTTCCGGCAGCTGCGCTGCCGCAAAGCCCCGGAAGGGAATGGAATCGGTACTTGATCCCTGGGTATTTGATTTTTGGGTCCTTGATTTCTCTATATTTAATTCAGCGGGCTTTTCCGTATCCGGGTCAGCCAGATACGGGTTTTCCGTATCTGGTGAAGCCATATCCGGCTGGGGCGTATCCGGCGCTTTGGGCTGGGGCTGCTCGTAGATGACATACTCGGTGTCGCTGATGCGGCCCTGACGGTCCCGCAGCTGGTGGCGGACGATGTACCCGGCGCTTTCCAGCTCCCGCAGTGCCCCGCCGATGGCGTCCACGCCCTCCTTGCAGATTTTCGCAAGTCCTCTGGTGGTGTAGTTCCAGTCCTCCGGCAAGGACAGCATCATGGACAAAAGCCCCTTGGATTTCAGCGACAATGCCTTGTCGCGCAGGTGATGGTTACTCATAACGGTATAATCACGGGTCCGTTCAATACGAAAAACGGCCATTTCATCACTCCTCTCGGCATTTATGGCATGAAAAAAGCCGCTGTCAGTTATGACGCGGCTCAAACTTCATAGAAAACTCCGGGCATCCCGTCAAAAGGATGGTCGTTGATGTCCTCAAAGGCATCGGCAATCTCCTCTGGCGGATAGTCCTGCCAGTCCCGGCCCTTGACGATATGGTGTACCGTGCGGTAGCAGGTAGAAAACCGCTCGTATGCCGAACGGTATTTTGTAGTCACGCCGGACACCTCCACAAACCGTCCATCCTCCAGAAACCACAGTTCCCGGATACAGGCGGCATCCACCTGGGTGGAATGACTTTGGACCGTTTTTTGGTAAATACAGCACCCCCGCTGGGGAAACAATTCCGGCCCGTAATAGTCCAGGGCGCACGCATGGCTGCCAGAAGTCTGGTAGGCAAGGACGCTTTCCCCACGATAGCGCACACCCTGCGCCACAAGCTCCAGGTCCAATCTGGAAAGCGCCCGTTTCCGTTCCTTTTTATCAGGGAACAGGTGCAGATACGCTGTCCGAATGGCATTACAGATTTCTTTTTCTCTGAACATCTCATTTCCTCCGTTTTTTCTTTACATACAGGACGTGCCCCTCAACCACATGGGCGCACTTTTTGATTTTGAGCTCCCGGCGCTGCTGGCTGAGTAAGGCGGCCTGATAGCCGTCCTCGGTGAGAAACAGCCGCACCTCATCGCCGGGGCTGCCGTAGGAACCGGGGCGCAGGACGGAAAACTCGATCATCCAGCGGGTATTGTCCCGAAACCGCTCCACGGCAAGAATGTTGTGTCCTTTCAGCTCACGGGCTGAAATATCCCTCATAGGCGCTCCTTTCATCGCTCCTGGTCTCTCTGGCGCTTGCGCTGCCACGCTTCCAGCAGCTTGATAATGGTCTCCTGCATCCGGGCGGGGGTGTAGCTCCTGGGAAAATACTTGCGCAGGGTGTCGCTGGTGAAGGTGATCTTATCCAGGTCGCTTTTCTTTTCTTCCCCCATGATGACGCGCATCATGTCGAGGGTCAGGTGGCCCTCCTGGCTGTACTTTTTCAGCCGCTGGGCCTGGGAGAGCGACGGCGTAGCCTGTTCGCTGTCCATCGCGTCCAGAAGCTGCGTCTGTTCCTCTTTTTTGAGGAAAGACAGCTCATAGGCCGGGTTGAAGGCAATTTTCTTCTCATCCACCATGTCCAGCAGTTCGGGAATTAACTCGGTAAGGCGGATGTAACGCTGGACTTGGTTGCGGCTGGAACCCGCTTGTTGGGCAAGAACTTCATCTGCTCGTAACTTCGTCCCAACTTGGGACGAAGTTAAATCTGACCGTTCGCCCTGATGTTTCATAGCTTCCAGCTTCATCTTATAAGCAAAAGCCCGCTCGCTGGGGAGCAGGCTTTCCCGCTGCAAATTGCTGTCAACCATGATAATGGTGGCCTGATCGTCGTCCAGGTCGCGGACAATGACCGGCATGGTATCCTTGCCAGCCAGTTCGCTGGCCCGATGACGCCGGTGCCCGGCGACCAGCTCGTAGCCGCCGTTGGGGTCCGGGCGGGCGATGGCCGGGACCAGTACACCGTACTGCCGGATGCTGTCGGCGGTCTCCATCATGGCCTCATCGTCCTTGACCTTAAAGGGGTGGTCCTTGAACGGGTGCAGCTCCGACAAAGGAATTTCCAGAACCTTCTCCCGCTGGGCGTCGGCCCGGCTTTCCTCTGTGGAGAACAAGTCATCTACCGAGGCCAGCTCTACTTTTTTCGCGCTGCTTTTCAAGTTTCAACACCTCCTTCGTCAGATTGCGGTAGCCCTCGGCCACCTTGCCGCCGGGGTCATGGGCGAAAATGCTCTTGCCCTCGGCGCTGGTCTCCTTGGCCCGGACCGAATGGGGAATCTCGGTGCCGAACACCTTGATTTTGCTGCCATAGGTCTCCCGCAGCAGGGCGGCGATCTCTTTCGCAAAATTGGTTCGGCTGTCCACCATCGTCAGCAGGATGCCGTCGATCTGGAGCTTGGGGTTCATCTGCCGCTTGACCTTGCTGATGGTGGACAGCAGCTGTTCCAGGCCCTTGGCGGGCAGGTACTCCGCCTGGACGGGGACTATGATCCTGTTGGCTGCCGCCAGTGCATTGACCGTAAGCATCCCCAGGGAGGGCTGGCAGTCGATGAGGATATGGGAATACTGTCCCTTCACGGTGTCCAGATACTGCCGCAGGACGGTCTCGCGGCTCATGGCGTTTACCAGCGACACCTCCATGCCAGACAGCTGGATGTCGGCGGGCATGAGGTCCACGCCCTCCGGGTGGTGCAGGATGCCCTCGCCGGATTTGATCGGCTCGTCCATGAGGATGCGGCCCATCGCGTCGGACAGGGTAAAGGGCAGCTTGTCCGGCTGCGGGTTGCCCAGGCTGATGGTGAGGCTGGCCTGCGGGTCAGCATCCACCAGCAGCACCTTCTTCCCGGCCTGGGCCAGCCCTATCCCTAAGTTAGCGCAAGTGGTCGTTTTGCCGACGCCGCCCTTCTGGTTGGCGACGGCGATGATTTGCGTGTTCAAGAGAAATCCTCCTTTCTCAAAAATAAGCTGCCGGTCAGATAGACAGACAGCTATGTAAGGGAATAAAAAAAGCCGCTTGCTCTAACGTAAGAACAAACGGCTATGTAAGCGCGATATTTAATTTTATGTAAAGATTATATTACCGCAAAATAGTGAAGTGCATCCTTTATGGCTTCTACTTTCTCCGGTGTAGGATGCTTTCTGGCCTGTTTCAATTTTTCAACTGCATTGGGAGCATCATACATAGGCAGTCCTAAACTTCTCTTTACCTCTGCAATATAAGCGGTATGAACCTTAAAACCATACTTTTCAAGAATATATTCCTTGATTCTCTTGTAGGTAACACGTTCTTTTGGCTTATATTGCTCCGCTCTCTGGACAATTTTATCCACTGGAATCTTGCCTTCGCCCTCGCCAAACTCCACGTCAATGTGGATATAACTATCTGGTTTTTTGTGGGATAAAAGAACTACCGTCTCGATATGCTCCGTATGCGGGAACATATCCACCGGGGTAAAGCCCTCGGCCTTATAGCCCAGCTTTGTCAGGGTGGCAAGGTCGCGGGCGAGGGTGACGGGGTTGCAGCTGACATAGACCACCCGCTTCGGTGCCATGCGGGCCACGCTGGCAAGAAATTCCGGGGTGGAGCCCTCGCGCGGGGGGTCCATAAAGATCACGTCTGCCTTCTCCCCTGCTGCGGCCGCTTCGCCAATCCAGCGGGTGGCGTCTGCGGCAAAGAAGCGGGCGTTCTTTACGCCGTTGTGCCTTGCGTTGCCAATGGCGTCCTGCACGGCGTCCCGGTTCAGTTCCACGCCCACCACCTGCTTTGCATGGTCGGCGGCGGTCAGGCCGATGGTGCCAATGCCGCAGTAGGCGTCCAACACCACCTCTTTGCCGGTCAACTTCGCAGCCTCCACCGCAAGGCCGTACAGCACTTCGGTCTGGGCGTGATTGATTTGATAAAAACTGCGCGGGCTGATGGCATAGGTCTTGCCGCAAAGGGTGTCCAGAATGAACCCCTTGCCGTACAGCACCTTTTCCGCTTCGCCCAGCACCACGCTGGTCTTGCGGCTGTTCACGTTCTGCACCACGGTGGTCACAGTCACGCCGCGCTGCGCCGCCTCGGTCAGCAGCGCCTTGACAAAGTTCTTGGCCCCCGGCAGCACCGGCTGCGCCGTCACCAGCACCACCATCACCTGCCCGGTGGCTACGCCCCGCCGCAGCAGGCAGTGGCGCACAAGGCCGGTGCCCTTGTCCTCGTCGTAGGTCTGGTAGCGGCAGGCGTTGGCGGCAGCCCGCACCGCCTGCATGGTCTTGTCCAGCACCTCGTCCTGCAGCAGGCAGCTTTCCACCGGCAGCACCTTGTGGCTGTTTGCCGCGTAGATGCCGGAGGTCAGTTTTCCACCAAAGCCGGGAGCAAAGGTGGAAATCACCTTATTGCGATAGTGGTAGGGCTGCTCCATGCCCCGGATGGGGTGCACCGGGCCGTATTTGCCCACCAGAGCACGCACTTTTTCTTCCTTCTGTTTCAGCTGCGCGGCATAGTCCAGCCCCAGCAGGGGGCAGCCGCCGCAGTTTTTGGCACGCAGTTTGCAATCCATGGCAGTTTCTTCCTTTATATAACAGATACTCTCTTTTCAGGATATCACAGGGCGGGGTGGATTGCAACCGCAAGCCGGTGCGTTTTTTGCAGTTTTCTTTTTTACCGCCGGGGCTTTACTTTCCCGCGATGATTTGCCATAATAGGGGCAGAAAACGACCGTTTACGGGAGGGCTACAAGATGAAGATCATGGTTTTTGATGTAGGCGGCACCGAGATCAAATACTCGGTCATGGATGAGCAGATGCACCGCACGAACAGCGGCGCGGTGCCCACGCCGCAAGATACGCAGGCGCAGTTTCTGGATGCAGTCTACCGGCTGTATGCGCCCCATAAGGACGAGGTGAGCGGCATTGCCATGGCGCTGCCGGGCTTTGTGGATAACCGCACCGGCTATGTTTCCAACGGCGGAGCGCTGCTGTACAACACCGCCACCCCGGTGGGGCAGCTGCTGGCGGAAAAGTGCGGTTGCCCTGTCATACTGGAAAATGACGGCAAAGCCGCCGCCATGGCAGAGCTGGCAAACGGCGCGCTGAAGGACTGCTGCAACGCTGCGGTGTTCATCATCGGCACCGGCGTGGGCGGCGGCATTATTGCCAACGGACAGCTGGTACGCGGGGTGCACTTTACCGCCGGAGAGTACAGCTTTGTCAACACCAACGCCGAGGCGTGGGACGCCCCGGACCAGAACATGGCCTGCCAGTGCAGCACCAGCAATCTGCTTAAATGGTACCGCGCCCGCAAGGCGCTGCCGGAGGACGCCCCGCTGGACGGACGCAGCTTTTTTGCCGCCGCCAACGCCGGGGAGCCGGAGGCGCTGGAGGTACTGCGGCGGTTCTGCCACGCGGTGGCGGTGCAGATCTACAACCTGACCGTTCTGCTGGATGTGGAAAAGGTAGCCATCGGCGGCGGCATCAGCAAGCAGCCCCTGCTGCTGGAAAGCCTGCGCAGCGCCTACGATGGACTGTACGCCTCCCGGGCGGGACAGGCCTACATGGAGGGCTTACCCCGCTGCCAGATCGTGCCCTGCGCCTTCAGCAGCGAGGCCAATCAGGTAGGCGTTGCCGCCGCATATTTTGAAGCCATGCAGAAAAAATAAGGACCAGGCATGGTGGTGCCTGACCGACGCTGCCGGTGAGATGACCACCGTGGGCGTGGCCGACATTGAACTCCACGACGGTGACAGCTATGCCTTTACCTACACCAAGGGGTAAAAAGCCGGTGGCGCTGCACACCCGGGTGCTGCGGCTGGTGGCTCAGCGGCCTGAGCTACGATGCACTGCACGGCGTTGGCAATTTTGTGCTGATGCTGCTGCTCTACCGCCCGCTGCGCCGTGCGCTGCAAATGGCAAAAAAGCAGCTGCGGGTATAAATAGTATTATATAAGCGATGGGGCTACTGCATTTTGCAGTAGCCCCATCGCTTTATGCTTTATTTATTTTGGCAAAGGCCTGCCGGACATCGCCGGAGAAATACAGCGTTCCCAGTGCGCACACCGGGCCTTCGCCGCCCAGTTCTTCCGCACGCGCTACACCGGCCTCAATGCTGTCCGCAGCCTCGGCGGTGCAGCCGTAGGCGCGGATATGCTCCGCCAGCGTCTGCGCTGGCATGGCGCGGGGGTTGTGCGCCGTCACGGTCACGAACCGCTCGGCCAGCGGTGCCAGCAGCGCCAGCATCTCGTCCACATCCTTGTCAGCCATGATGCTGACCAGAAAGACGAATTTCTGCCCGGGGAAGCGGTCTTTCAGGCTCTGCACCGTGGCGCGCATCCCGTGGGCGTTGTGGCTGCCGTCCAGCACAAAGGCCGGGCTGTGGCGCAGCAGTTCAAAGCGCCCGGGCCAACTTACCTGCTCCAGCCCGGTGCGGATGGCACTTTCCGGGATGTTCCAGCCCTGCTGCCGCAGCACCCGCAGGGCGGTGATGGCCAGCGCGGCGTTGCGGGGCTGATAGCTGCCGATGAGCGGCAGCCGCACCCCGTCCAGCCCGTCAAAGCTGAAGGTAACTGCGTCCAGATCCCCGCCGGTGATTTGCAGCTTTGCAAAGTCCACCTCCGTAAAGGGAGCGTGCTGCTGTGCCGCCACCCGGCGCAGCACGGCGTCTGCCTCCGGTGCGCCGCCGTAGCTCACCACCGGGCAGCCTGGCTTGATGATGCCCGCCTTGGCAGCGGCGATATCCGCCAGCGTAGGGCCCAGCTCCTTGACGTGATCCATGCCCAGTGCCGTGATCACCGCGCAGGCAGGCTTTTCGATGACGTTGGTGGAATCCAGCGTGCCGCCAAGCCCCACTTCCAGCACCACGATATCGCACTGCTGCTGCGCAAAATAGAGCATGCCCAGTGCGGTGATGATCTCAAACTCGGTGGGCACGTCCTCCATGGCGTCGGCGGCGGGCTTTACCTGTTCCACCAGCGCCACCAGCGCCTCGTCCGGGATCTGCTGCCCGTTGATCTGGATGCGCTCGTTGAACCGGTTGATGAAGGGCGAGGTATACAGTCCCACCCGGTAACCGGCGGCTTGCAGGCAGGAAGCCAGCATCGCCGCCGTACTGCCCTTGCCGTTCGTGCCCGCCACATGGACGAACTGCAGCTTTTTGTGCGGGTCGCCCAGTGCAGCCAGCAGGGTGCGGGTACGGGTCAGCCCGGGCTTATGCCCCGCCCACTGCACCGCGTGGATGTATTCCATTGCCTGTTCGTAGTTCATAGATACTGCCTCGATTCAAGGAATAATATTAAAAATTTCGGAACACCGGAGCGTCGGCAGACGCTCCGGTGTTCCATTTTACGAGTTTCTTACTTCTTTGCCAGCTTCATCAGGCTGCGGTTTTCCAGCAGGATGCGCAGCAGTACAACGTTCACGGCGCTCAGGATGAGGGCGTTAGGGATGCGCACTGCCAGCGTTGCCCACGGATAGCCGTAAAACAGGCGCAGCGCCAGCGAGGTGATGACCATGGAGCCCACAAAATGCCCCAGCAGCACGCTGGCTGCAAGCCGCAAATTTGTGGAAAGGCTGCTCAGCTTCTGCCACGCAAAACCTGCCACCAAGCCGATGGCACCCGCACCCAGCGTGATGAGCGGGTTGATGGCGTAGCCCGCCAGCACACCGCCGATGATATCGGCCACTGCACCCACCGCAAAGCCTGCGCCGGGGCCGAACACCACCGCCGCCAGCAGTACCGGCAGACTGCCCAGATTGAACCGGACGAAGCCGGTGGAGATGCTCAGCACCCGGCTGAACACGATGCTCATGGCTACCAGCAAAGCCAGCATGGTCAGGGTACGCACCGAAGTTTTTTTGTCGTTCATTGTAGTTGTCCTCCTTAAAAAGGAACAGCAGGCAGGACGCAAAAACGCCCTCCCCTGTGACAGACCGCACAAAGGAGGGCGTGAATTCCAACAACATTCACTTCCGGGCAAAAACCGCAGACGGCTCTCGCCTGCACCCAAGTCCATGCAGCAGCGGGATGCAGACCCTGCACCGCGGTCAATACCTTCGTCCGCAGCACAACTCCCCGTTGATGCGGCACTTAACGCGCAGGGTCTTACTCTGTTGATGATGCCATTATAATCCTTTTTTTGCTGCACTGCAAGCGCCCAAACAGACATCTTTGCCAAAGGAGCGTTTTTATTTTTGGCAGTGTTGTATAAACGTAGGACTTTTGCCCGCTTGCCTCCCTCTTTTCTTTTGGCGCAGAACGTGGTAAGATGAACACAAGATACCAAAGGGGAAACTGCCCCGGAAAGGAAATTTTCCATGAAATTCAGCGAAATGACCTATACCCGCCCGGACATCAACGCCCTGCTGGCACGGTGCAAGCAGCTGGCTGCCAAGGCCGCCGATGCGCAGGACGGCGACGCCCTCATTCAGGTGTACTACGAGCAGAGCCGCGCCTTTGCGGACTACACCACCGCCTCCCAGCTGGCCAACATTCACTACACCTGTGACACCCGCGATGCCTACTGGAAAGCCGAGCAGGACTTTTTTGATGCCAACGGCCCCGCCGTGACCAACGCCAGTGTGGAGATCAGCCGGGCATTTCTGGCAAACCCCTATGTGGATGCCCTTACCGAGCACTTCGGCACCACCTGCGTAGCCGGTATGAAGAACGCCGTGCTGGGCATGGACGACCGCACCGTGGAGCTGCAGCAGGAGTTCAACGCGCTGGTCAGCCAGTACCAGCAGATCTACGGCGGCGCACTGGTGGAGCTGGACGGCAAGCAGCTGACCATCCCCCAGCTGGGCCCCTACAAGGAGGATCTGGACCCCACCGTGCGCCGCGCCGCTTATGAAGCCGAGGCCGGTTACTTTGACGCCCACCGGGACGAGCTGGACACACTGTACACTAAGATCGTCAAAAACCTGAATCAGCAAGCCAAGGTGCTGGGCTACAAGGATTACAGCGAGCTTTCCTATGTGCGCATGAACCGTATCGGCTACGGACAGGCTGAAATTCAGGCCTTCCGGGATCAGGTGGCAAGGGACGTTGTGCCCGAGCTGCAAAAGGTGATGGCCATGCGCGCCAAGCGCACCGGCATCACCCACCCCACCTTTACCGACCTGCCCATCATCTTCAAGGACGGCAACCCCAAGCCCATCCCGGGCTATCAGGCACGCATGGACGCCGCCCGCACCATGTACCATGAGCTGAGCCCCGAGACTGCCGAGTTCATCGACTTTATGCAGGACAACGAGCTGTTTGACGTGGAAAGCCGCCCCGGCAAGATGTCCGGCGGCTACATGACCAGCCTGCCCAGCTACAAGGCACCCTTCATCTTTGCCAACTGGAACAACACCTCCGGCGATGTGGACGTGCTGACCCACGAGTGCGGCCACGCCTTTGAGGGCTATGTGGCCGAGCGCGACCCCAACGTGCCCGCCGATCTGGAATGCCCCGCCATGGAGAGCGCCGAGATCCACTCCATGGCCATGGAGTTCCTCACCGCGCCGTGGCACCACCTGCTGTTCGGCAAGGATACCGAGAAGTATGCCCTGCTCCACGCCGAGGACAGCTTTGTGTTCCTTGCCTACGGCTGCGCCGTGGACGAGTTCCAGCACATCATGTACCAGAACCCGGACCTGACCCCCGACCAGCGCAACGCCGAGTGGCTCAAGCTGGAAAAGAAGTACCGCCCGTGGATCGATTTTGACAACCTGCCCTTCTACGGGCGCGGTGCAGGCTGGCAGCGCCAGCTGCACATCTACGAGTGCCCCTTCTACTATATCGACTACTGCCTGTCCACCATGGCAGCGCTGCAGTTCTTCCTGCTGAGCCTTGACGACCACAAGGACGCATGGGAGCGCTACCTCAAACTGGTGCGCCGCGCCGGTCTTGCCAGCTACACCGAGCTGCTGCAGACCGCCGGGCTGAAGGTGCCCTTTGAGGAAGGCAGCGTCAAGGGCATTGCCCAGCAGATGACCCGCTGGCTGGAAGAGCATCAGGTGGGCTAAAGACAAGCGAAAATCGTTTCGTGACAGCGGCAGGGCGTTTCGTGTCAGTTTTCTTGCTTTTTCTGTCGTGCTGCGATATACTGAAGCCAGAGATCCCCCTTCGAAAATGGAAAGGAGTGCTGACTTATGAGATCTTCCCGTTTGTTCCGGCGCGTCGTTGCCGGTCTGTGCGCTGCCGCCGTGCTGTGCGACGGCATGGCCGCTTCGGCTGCTGCGCCCGCACTGCCCGCCGCCCCTGCTGCAGTGGAGGCTACCAACGCCGCCCCCAGCGATGCCGAACTCAAGGCCGCCTTTTCCAAGTTCACCGTCACCTACGACGAGGAGACCGGCGGCTGGGATCTTTCCTCTCCGCAGGAGCAGGCCAGCATGGATAAAAAGTCCTGCGGGCTGTACCCCTATATGTTCTTGCAGGACGATAGCATTGCCTTTAATATGATCCTGACCTATGTTGGCAGCAAGAAGCTGGACATCAAAACGGTCAACGTATCTGCTGATGACGAGCTGTACACCTTTACCTGTGACGAGGAATACGGCGGCGGCTACGATCAGGATCTGGGCTGCTGGTTCGACATGGAGCTGTTCCAGCTGAGTGACGAGGAGGTCAGCCTGCTGAGCGAGTGGCTGAACGCCAAGAGCGTCACCGCCGTATTCGTTGGCCGGGACGGCACCACCCAGAGCTATGCCCTGACCAAGGAGAACCGCGCCGCCATTCAGGAGATGGTCACCGCCTACAACCTGATGCTCTCCTCCACCGTAGAGCAGTGCGAGCCCATCCTGATCAGTCTGGCAAAGTAAACGCATTTCCAGAGTCCCCGGAGCATCTGCGGATGCTCCGGGGACTTTTTTGCCAAATTTCAGTTTTTTTGCAAAAAATGCTTGCAAAGCCGGTCAAGCTGTGCTATACTTATCGAGCTGTGATGTGCTGCTATAGCTCAGTTGGTAGAGCGCATCCTTGGTAAGGATGAGGTCTCCAGTTCGAATCTGGATAGCAGCTCCAGCTTAACCGCCCTGAAGTCTTAGGACTTCGGGGCGGTTTTCGTTTATCCTTTCAGCCATACTACAAAAATACCGCCGCACAGCTGTGCGGCGGTATTTTTTAATCCTCGTCGGGGATATTCTCTGCATCCAGCAGATACTCGGTCTCGGTCTGCTGTTCCATCTGCTGCTCTGTCCAGTCCAGCTGCACAGCGCCGCTCAGGTCCAGCGAATAGTCCTCGGTGTATAGCAGACTGCCGGTGTTCAGGCTGCTTTCTGCCGGGCTGCGGGCATCCCATGTAAAGTGCAGCTTTTCCGGCGGCACGGTGCACTGCTTTGCCAGTGCGGTCAGGGTGTAGCAGTCCCGGGCAAAGGCGGCGGCGCTGTCATACGGGCCGAACAGCTCCACGGTCAAGGTCAGGTAGGTATCCCCGGCGGGCAGGGCGGCGGCCTGCTGCAAAGTCTCTGCCTTCGGGCCGCTCAGGTACAGCCTGCCGCTGATATCCCGGATGGCGATGTCCTGCGCGTCCTGCTTGCAGGCAGAGTACAGTTCGTCAATGGCCTGTGTGCTCAGGCGGTTCATCGTCTGCTGGTTTTCGCCGCTCAACTCGTCCCACAGCATGGGCAGCATCGCCATGCAAAAGCAGCCCGCCATCAGCACCAGACAGACCAGCACGGACACAAAATCGTACTTCCAGCGGCCGGGGCGGGCGGCAAAGAAGAGCACCTCGCATCCCAGCAGAACCAGCGCCACCGCCGGGGCAATTTTCAGGGTCAGCTGCACATCAAAGCCCGGCACGAAGAAATACAGCAGGAAGAACACGCCCGCCGCAATGAGGCACGCGCCCAAGGTCAGGCTGCCCACCCGGCGCAGGGGCTTTTCAGCGGGTCGTTTTTCTGCCGGTTTCTGCTCCGGCGCGGGCGCACTGCCCGGCTGTGTCGTCAAAGGGGTCTTATTCTGCTCGGTCATCGTCATCCTCCGCAGGGGTTTCGTCCTGCTCTGCACCGGTCACCGGTTCCCCCAGCAGTGCCGAAAGCTCCGGCATGGCAAAATGGGTGTCCGTGTCTGCGGTGTCCTCTGCATCCTCTGCATCCTCTGCCTGCGGCGCAGCCGTATAGGCGTGGAAATCCTCGGGTTCCTCCTCGGCGGGCTGCTTGCCCTTTTTGTTTTTCGGGCCGCGCACCAGCCACATACCGCACACGATCAGTGCCACGCAGACCACGATCTGCGGCAAAGCGTCCAGCATCAGGTAGATGGCGCGGAAAACCGGGTTATCCTGTCCCCAGCGCCACATCACATCGCCCAGCACCCGCATGATGATGTTGTTGTAGAACACGATCGCGCCCAGCGCGATGAGCCCCCAGCCCACCAGCTTGTGGCTTTCGCCCATGAACTGGGTCATGCGGGCATCGTGCCAATTAAAGTGCACCAGATAATCGTCCTCCGGGGCCTTTTCTGCCGCCAGCTGCGCGCGGAGGTTCAAGGTATCGAAAAAGCTGTACATATACACAACGATACAGCCGACTACCAGTGCGTCCAGCCCCGTGGTGCTGCCTAGGATAATAAACAGGCAGAACATGGTGATGAGCGAGAGCCCCCGCTTCATATAGCCCTGATACATCTGCCCCGCACCGGGGATGCAGGCAAACAGCAGGGTCAGGATCCCGTTTTTCTTCATAATCAGTTCCCTCATTTCTCAGTGGTGTCTGCACTGTGGTGCAAAAGCGCGTCCAGTGCATCGGATAGTTTTTCAGTCAGCTGCTTTTTGTCCTCTATGGGCTTGCCCAGCGGGGCAGTGGAGGGCTGCGGGGCTTTGTCGTTCACCGGCTTGCCCAGCAGCTCCGGTTCAGTCTGCTGCGTGGTCTGCGGCAGCCATGTGTTCAGCTGCTGCCCAGTGTGCAGGATCTGTTCCAGCGTACCGGCACGCCACATGGTCAGCGCCAGCACGGCGGCTACGGTGGCCACAGCGGCGCGTCCCCATGTGTTCTGCATCAGCCGTATCCAGATGGTGCCCATCACCGCGCCCCGGGCGGAGCGCGGCGGCTGCTCCAGCACATCGTCGGTCAGCAGGGCGGTGTAGCGGTCCATGCAGCGGTCGCAGTAGGCAAGGTGCTCGGCGGCTTCCAGCCGCTGCGTTTCGTCCAATTGTCCACCGACCAGCGCCTGTAAGCCTTCCTCACTCAGACAGCCTTTTACGTCAAACAGTTCCATGTACGCTCCTCCTTTCACAGGGTACGCGGTCGTTTTGCAAAATCTGCTGCGCCAGCATCTTTTTGGCGCGGTAGACCTGCGCTTCCACCGTTTTGGGCGGGCGTCCGCACAGTCTTGCAGCTTCGGCCATAGTGTGCTGTTCCAGCAGCACCAGACGGCAGGGCGTGCAGTAGGGCTCGCGCAGATTTAAGATCATCCCGGTAAGCTCCTCTTCGCCCAGTGCTTCCAGCACCTGCTGCTCCGGCTGCATGCCGGGCGGCGCGCCCTCCAGCGCCAGCACCTCGTCGCCGGGGGTGTTCATCTTGCGCACCCATGCGCTGCGCAGATAGTCCTTGGCTTTGTTGGCCGCGATGCGCGCCAGCCATTGCTTTTCAAAGCCGGGCGGGCAGCGGTCGATGGCTCGCCATGCCGCCAGAAAGGTCTCCTGCGTCAGATCCTGCGCCTCCTGTACATCCGGTACCAGCTGGTGGCAGACCGTGTACACGAGCGCCTGATATTTCTGCACCATCGTGCTGAATTCCTGTGTTGTCAACGCGCTGCACGGCCTCCTTTCCGGTTCTGGATGCGGTACTCTGCGCCGCCCTTCTGTCTTTAATACGAGGGAGCGGCGGCAGTTCCTGCAAAAAAACTAAAATATTTTCAAACTTTTTCTTCTGCCGCAGATATGGTACAATAGCAGTATAGCACACAGGGAGGATTTTCGCCATGGCTTCTACCACCCGTCAGGCGCTTTTACAGGCGCTGAGCGCCGCCGAGGGCGCATATATTTCCGGCCAGCAGCTGGCGCAGCAGCTGGGGGTCAGCCGCGCTGCCGTGCACAAGGCGGCAGCGGCGCTTACCGCGCAGGGCTATGCGCTGGAAGCCGCCTCCCGCCGGGGGTACCGTCTGCTGGGCGGCGACCCCTTCTGCACCGAGGCGGTAGGCCCCTACTCTGCCCCGGTGCAGCTGTACGACACGTTGGAAAGCACCAACCGCACCGCAAAGCTGCTGGCGCTGGAAGGCACCGCCCACGGCACGCTGGTGCTGGCTGGCGGGCAGACCGCCGGGCGCGGGCGGCTGGGACGCAGCTTTGCCAGCCCGGCGGGCAAGGGGGTGTACTGCTCGGTGGTGCTGCGCCCGCCGCTGCCTGCCGCCAACGCCCAGACCGCCACCATCGGCGCGGCAGTGGCAGTGTGCCGGGCGGTGCAGATGCTGTGTGGGCTGGAACTTGCCATCAAGTGGGTGAACGACCTGTATTACAAGGGCAAAAAGGTGTGCGGCATCCTGACCGAGGCCGGTACAGACCTTGAAAGCGGCCAGCTGGAATGGCTGGTGGTGGGCATCGGGCTGAACCTGACCGCCACGGCGGAGGACTTTCCCCCGGAGCTTGCCGCCAAAGCAGGCAGCCTATACCCCGGCGGCCCTGCCCCGGTAAGCCGGGCGGCGCTGGCGGGTGCCATCGGGCGGGAGCTGTTAGCGCTGTGCCCGGGCTTTGCCTGTCTGGACGAATACCGCGCCCGCTGCTTTGTGCCCGGCCACTGGGTGACCGTTTGCACCGGCACCGAGACCTACGCCGCACAGGCGCTTTCCATCGACGATGTCGGGCGGCTGGTGGTGCAGCGGGAGGGCGGGCGCACCGAGGCGCTGCGCTGCGGCGAGGTGACTATTCGTCCCACTAAGACGGAATAAACGGATACAAAAAGCCCGCCGGGCGTTGCGCACGGCGGGCTTTGGTTTACAGTTTACTCTGCCTTGGTCTCGGGCTTTGCCTCAGCCTTGGCTTCCGGCTTTGCTGCGGGAGCAGCAGCGGGAGCAGCGGGCTTCACCACGGGCTTCGGGGGATTGGGATCGTCCTTCAGCGGGAACAGGATAATGTGCTTGGGGCACTTCTGGGCGCACATACCGCAGCCCTTGCACTTGTCGTAATCAATGCGTGCCACGCCGTCCACAACATGGATAGCGTCGAACTTACAGGTGCGCTCGCACATACCGCAGGCGATGCAGGAGGTGGTGCACAGCTTGTTTGCCACAGCACCCTTATCCTTGTTGGAGCACATGACCACCGGCTTGCGGGGGCCGGCAGCGTCGATCATGATCACCTGCTTGGGGCAGATGTTGGCACAGGCACCACAGCCGGTGCACTTGTCCTTGTCCACCTTTGCCACACCGTCTACGATGTGGATGGCGTCGAACTTACACACCTTGGTGCAGTCGCCCAGACCAATGCAGGCGAAGGTGCAGGTCTTGGGGCCGCCGTACAGAGCTGCCGCAGCAGCACAAGTCTGGATGCCCTTGTAGTCGTAGGCGGGTTTGCAGTGCTCGGAGCTGCCCTGACACTGCACCACAGCCTTCTTTTCTACGGCGCTTGCCTCGCCGCCCATGATCTTGGCAATGGCAGCAGCAGCCTTGGGGCCGCCGGGTGCGCACTTGTCGCAGGGCACGCCGTCCAGAACAACTGCCTTGGCGTAGTCGGAACAGCCGGCGTAGCCGCAGCCGCCGCAGTTTGCGCCGGCCAGACAGGCAGAAACTTCCTCAATGCGGGGGTCTTCCTCCACCGCCATGAACTTTGCGGCAGCCACCAGAACGATAGCACCCACAGCGCCCACGATGGTGCACAGGATAACAGCAGATACAATATTCATAGTCCTGTTCCTCCCTTACAGCGTAACATTGAACAGGTTTTCGACGATGCCGCCGAAGCCCATGAAGGACAGGCTGGTGATTGCAGCTGCGATCAGGGTGATGGGCAGGCCCTTGAAGGGTGCCGGGGGATCGCAGGCTTCCACGCGCTTACGCACGCCGCTGAACATGACCATGGCCAGCATAAAGCCGCAGCCTGCGCCGATGGCACAGATCAGAGCCTCGATGTAGGCGTAGCCGAAGCCGTGTGCAGCCACATCTGCGCCGTAGTCGCCCACGACCAGAATGGTAACGGCCAGCACGCAGCAGTTGGTGGTGATCAGGGGCAGATAAACGCCCAGCGAGTTATACAGTGCAACGATGTACTTCTTGAGGAAGATCTCGATGAACTGCACCAGCACAGCGATGACCAGAATGAACACGATGGTCTGCAGGTAGCTCAGACCAGCCGGGTCCAGAA
>OHAA01000861.1_pt1 | contig 17310 bp, 12 predicted proteins | sample 1606051 | NCBI WGS metagenome assembly OHAA01 (sample SAMEA3541493, study PRJEB24748) | human gut metagenome | biome: human gut; feature: human-associated habitat; material: faeces | place: China | collected 2012
CATTGACCCGGTGCAGGCGTTTCTGGGCACAGATGTGGACATGAACAGGGCAAACGAGGTGCGCCCGATATTCCGCAGTCTGGGAGACATTGCACAGGCTACCGGGTGCGCTATCGTGCTGATCGGACACCTCAACAAAGCCGCAGGAACGCAAAGCACCTACCGGGGATTAGGGTCTATCGACATTACGGCGGCAGTCCGCAGTCTGCTCTTTATCGGCAAGCTGAAGGACAGCCCCACAACAAGGGTACTTATCCATGAGAAAAGCTCCCTTGCGCCGCCCGGACAGTCCCTTGCCTTTTCTCTGGGAGACGAGAAAGGCTTTGAGTGGATAGGGGCTTATGACATTACCGCTGACGAGCTTCTTGCCGGGACAGACACCGCAAAGACCGAGAGCAAGACCGCACAGGCGCAAATGCTCATTCTGGAATTGCTTGCAAACGGAAAGCGTATGCCGAGTGCAGAGCTGGAAAAGGCAGTCAATGAGCGTGGGATTTCCTCACGCACCATGAGAACGGCAAAGAGCCGTATCGGGGACAGACTTGTGACCGAGAAAGACGGCACAGCATGGGTCTGCTATCTCCGAGACTGACAACAGGAACACGGCAAGCGTGGCAAAGACGGCAAGGTTTTTATAGATACCTTAATGTTGCCGCCTTGCCTTGTTCCCTCATACCGACACCGCCCGATGATGAACAGTCACCGGGCATTTTTCATTTACAGGAGGATTTTGAATGAACAATACCGCAACCAACACCGCCACTTGCCCGACTGTCAGAAAGCAGATCGGCAAGACCACCTATATCGTCCGTGTCCATTTCAGCGAGACCGCAAAAGAGACGATGGAGGACAAAATCAAGCGTATGCTCCGTGAAGAAGTCCGCAAAATGTGACTTCTTCTTGAATTTGATGAAAAAGTCCTTGACTTTTCGTCTCTGGGAAAACCCTGAAATCCATCCTGATCAGCGTGGGCGTCCGCCTGTCTGCCTTTAATCTCCCTCAGATCGCCCGGCTGACCTACACTGACGAACTCCATCTGGAAGAAATGGGAGAAAAGAAAGTGGCCTTGTTCTGCTGCATCCCGGATTCGGACAAAAGCTTGAACTATTTGGTGGGCATGATTTTCGGGCAGCTCATTCAGACCTTGTACTTCGTAGCCGACCGGAAATACAAAGGAAGGCTGCCGGTGCCGGTTCATCTGCTGATCGATGAAGCGCCGAATATCGCCCTGCCCACAGACAACTTTTTGCCCTGGCTTTCCACCATGCGAAGCCGGAATATTTTTTGCAGCTATATCGCTCAGAATATGGCCCAGATCAAGGCGCTGTTCAAGGAACAATGGGAGTCGCTGGTGGGCCTGTGCGACGAATTCCTCTATCTTGGGGGGAATGAGAAGGAAACTCATAAATACGTTTCCGAGCTTATGGGCCGGGAAACGCTGGATACGAACACCTACGGCCGCAGCCGGGGACGAAGCGGAAGCTTCAGCGTCAACGACCAGCAGACAGGCCGGGAGCTTTTAACCCCGGATGAGGTACGGCTGCTGGATAACCGCAGGGCGATTCTATTTGTCCGGGGAGAGCGTCCCATCATGGACGATAAATACGACCTGATGCGCCACCCCAATATCCGTCTGGCGGAAGATGGCGGCGCGCCGCCTTACGATTATACCCAGGCGAAGGACGCCGCGGACGATCTGGACTACTCCCCGGAGCAGTACAACGATTTCGAACTTCTGGACCCGGAGGATTTTCTGGAGGAGAAGCCCCGAAAAAAATTACCATATTAATATGATTTGTTAGGAGGAATGCCATTGAGAAGAAGCCGGAATAAAGCATATCCCGAAAACCGGGAACCGTCAAATTCCCTGCGGCTTGGAAAAAGAGGAAAGAAGCAGTTTGCTTTTTACACGGCGGCTGTGCTGTGCGCCTGCTGCTTTTCCGCCCCGGTACTCGCTGCCAGCGGCTCGCGTTTATCATGATTTTAACGGTTTATGCCCGGATGTTTAAAATCTATATTTTCTCGGCGATTTCGCCTATCCCCTTTTCCTCCTTTGCGGGAGAACCCACCAGCAATATCGGAAAAAATTTTCTCCGGGCCTATGCGGGGGTCTGCCTGGAAGGGGTAATCATCGCCCTTGCCTGCGTCATTTTTACTGTCATGGCTTCCACCCCGCCGCTGGTAAACCCCGGCGTGGCGGACGTCACGGCGGTATGGAGTTATATCATGGAAGTGATTTTCAATTTATTGGTTTTGGTCGGCGCGGTCAGAATGAGCGACCGAATCGTCAAGGAATTATTGGGATTGTAAAAAAGCGCTGGAATAATTCCAGCGCTTTTTATCAGTTGTCAGAGTAAAGGCTTTTTGGTTTGTGCATCCAAAACAGTACCGTTCTCGTCTACTAAAAAGGAATCGACGGGAATCCCTAATTCTCTCGCGCGATTAATCTGCCACGCGACGTCCTCTTCCATGGTTCTCGCCATACGTCTCCTGCGGACAGCTTTTACCAGGGAAACAATCCAACTGATAAAGACCAATCCAATCAGCACATACAGTCCCAAAAGAACAAGCTGTTCATTTTTACTTGTCCAGTCTGTGAAAAATGTGCTGATAACCGCTGCAACCATGTAAAGCAGAGGAAGTGTCAGCCGCAGCTTTCCAGCTACCTTGAACAGCAGAGAGAGGATCAGGAGCAAAACGGAAGCCGAAATGGATACTGTATAAAATAAAGAACCTAGCGGCATGGGAAATTCCCCCTTTTTGTTTTCAGTATATCATGACCGGCTGAAAAAGAACAGCCAACAGAAAAATTTTTATTGATAGGAGTGATTAAAAATAGAAGTAAAGATACCAAAGGAAATCCGGGACTATCAGGAATCCATCTTTTTTGGATTGAATTTCCGGCAGCTATTTTGTTCCCTGCTGGCCGTAGGAACGGCAGTGGGGCTGTATTTTTGGCTGCGGCCGCTGATCGGAAGCGAGGAAGTAGGCTGGATATGCATTCTTGGAGCCTCGCCTTTTGCGGCCTGCGGCTTTTTCAAATATCATGGAATGACCGCCGAAAAATTCGCGTGGGCATGGTTTAAGTCGGAATTCCTGTATCCGAAAAAGCTGGTATTCAAATCCAACAGCCTTTACTATGAGGTCATGCGGGACGCCATCGCAAAAGGGGAAAAACCTCCCCGCAAATGGAAGAAAAATACTGAACCCCAGCCACCGGCTGGGAAAGAGATTGAGATTGAGAAATGGAACTGAACCTATACCCCATCCGCCCGGAGGAAATTGTTTGCATGGGAGGACTAAGCAGCCGTGGGCTTGACCAAAAGATCGGCTGCATCGGATCTCTGACAGCGAACCTTAATACCGGCACACCAGAATTTGAAAGCGCCTGGCGCAGCCGAACGTTCCGACTCAACACCCCGGAATTTACCGATGAATTCAATGAGATGATCGGTACCCTGCGCCAGGGAATTCTCAAAAGCCCGGCAGAACTGCGCGCCTGCTGTGCCGCCTACCCGGACAGCATTTTGAAGGACAGTCCCAGCGCAGATACACGGCACGGGTTTCGCATCGATACCGGCAGATACTCATATATGCTTGTTTGTTCCTTTCGCTCTGCAGACTGCCGGTTGTGGTTAAATGCTTTTTCATTTCTGGCTTTGGATCGGCATATGCGGGAAGCTAGAAGCGGTATTCCTATCCTTGATCAGCAAGGTCATGAACGGTTCCGTATGCCGGACGGCGGAAAACTCAGGGTTACCTCCCAAGACGGATTTTCTGGTTTTTGCACCGTCCGATATTTCGATAAGGAACGGGCGGTGCTGTTCGATGAACTTCATGAAAGCATCATTCTCCCAATCCGGGAGCTTCCGGATTGGGAAGCAGCAAACAAATTTCGCCTGCTGCCCCTGGATCCTCCTATGCAATCCAGCCGTGAGTCATACCGTAAGGGACAAGAAAGATAATGACCAAATATTTTTAAAACTGGAGGACAGCTAATGAAAACCGATCTGAATATCCGCCCGATGACGCCCCAGGAAAAAATTTACGCCGGACTTCAAAGCAGCCAGATCTCCGGGCAGACAGGCTTCATCGGCGTCTTGGTTGGAAGCTTTAACCAGCAGGATAAGGACTTGTCCATAAAGTGGAATATACTGCAAGAACCTCCGATAAAGGAAGCATTTTGGTCGGAGGCGCAAAGCGTAATAAAAGAACTGAGGAATACCATTTTTAAGGATAGAAATGCTATGCAGGAATACTGCGCCAGCCATACAAGCTTTTTCAAAAGCCAAACTGCCGATGTTTATGGGCTTCGAGTGGATTCCGCGCGGTATTCCTATTTAATACTCTGCCATCCGCAGTCAAAAGACCACTGCCTCTATCTCTATGCCTATTCTACTGAAGCGCTGGAACATCATATGAAAAAAGCTGAGAGGGGCATCCGCTTTATTACTCCTGATTACAAAGAGAAGTTCCGCGTTGCCGATGGAGAAAGGATACGAATTATTGGAGCCGACGGGAATTTCCGTGACCGGATCTGCCGGTATATTGACGATACCCACTTCGAAACAGAGGGGGAATTTGGCGGAACCCTATACCACATTTGTGAATTTGCCGAACTTTGCGAAAAAACAGGAAGCCAGGTAATCCCTCTCGATGGAGAGCAGAAAGACGTCAGTCGGGAGCAGCGGCCTCCCAAGACCAAAGGCTGGGAACGATAACAGCCAGTTACTTCACCAAGAAAGGAGAGATGTCTATTATTAAAACCCTATCAAGAGCACTCAAACAGGAAAAAGAACGGTTTACCATTCCCCGGTCCGTTCAGGACGCGATTCCCATCCGCCGCGTTTGGCCGGATGGGATTTTTCAGTCTGGAAGTTTATACTCGAAATCCTTTTCCTTTACCGATATCAACTACAGCATCGCCGGAAAAGAGGATAAAACGGCCATGTTTTGGATTACTTGGAACTTTTGAACGCCTTGGATTCCGGCGCTTTCGCTAAAATTACCATCAACAACAGAAGGATAGACAAGGCGGAATTTGAAAAAGACCTGCTGCTTCCAGAAAAGGGAGACGGGCTGGATCATTTCCGAAAAGAGTACAATGAAATGCTGCTCTCCAAGGTGACGGGTGTGAGCAGCAGTGTGGTGCAGGATCGGTACATTACCGTCAGCGTGGTGAAAAAGAACATTAACGAGGCCCGCGCCTATTTTTCCCGCGTAGGCACCAGCATCATCACCCACCTGGCACAGCTTTCCTCAGTGGGCCGGGAACTGGAACTTCAAGATCGGCTGCGGATTTTCCGGGACTTTTTCAAAGGCGGGGAACCGGCGGCTTTTGACTTTAATCTCAAGGAAAATATGAGGCTGGGACACAGCTTCAAAGATTGGCTGTGCCCGGACAGCATGGAATTCCACAAGGATTGCTTCCGCTTAAACGACCGCTGGGGCCGGGCGCTCTACCTGCAGGGTTACGCCAGCTACCTGAAGGACGCCATGATATCCGAGCTCTGCGATCTGGACCGGAGTCTCATGCTTTCTATTGACATTCTCCCGGTACCTACCGACGAGGCGGTCAGAGAGGTGCAGAATAAGCTGCTGGGGGTGGAAACTAACGCCACCAATTGGCAGCGGAAGCAGAATGCCGCCAACAATTTCTCCGCTGTCCTGCCCTATGATATAGAGCAGCAGAGAAAAGAAACCAAGGAAATGATGGACGATCTGACGAACCGGGACCAGAGGATGATGTTTGGCCTAGTTACCATGGTCCATCTGGCGGATTCCAAAGAACAGCTGGACAGCGATACGGAAACACTGCTCTCGACAGCCCGGAAGAACCTGTGCCAGATGAGCGTTCTGCGCTGGCAGCAGAAGGATGGCCTGGATACAGCTCTCCCCTATGGTCTGCGGAGAATCCAGGCCCTGCGGACCTTGACCACCGAGAGCACCGCTGTGCTGATTCCTTTCCGGGCCCAGGAAATCCTCCAAAACGGCGGGATTTACTACGGACAGAACGCGGTCAGCAAAAATATGATTGTGGCTGACCGCCGAAAACTTCTCAACGGGAACAGTTTTCGCCTTGGAGTCAGCGGCTCGGGAAAATCCTTTTCCGCCAAGGAAGAAATCGTCAGTATCGTCCTGACTACCAATGACGATGTTCTGATTCTGGACCCGGAATCTGAATTTGGATATTTAGTGGAAGCGCTGGGCGGCGAAGTGATCCGGGTATCGGCTTCCTCCGGCACCCACCTGAACGCCATGGATATGGACCGGGCCTATGGAGATGAACGGAATCCACTGATTGAAAAGTCGGAATTTATCTTGTCCCTGTTTGAGCAGCTTGTAGGGGCGGGGAACGTATCCGCCAGGGAAAAATCCATTCTGGACCGCTGCACCGAAGAAGTGTACCGGGAATACACAGCCAACAGGTACACCGGGCAGCCGCCCACCCTAAAAGATTTATACCATTCCCTGTTAAATCAGCCGGAACCGGAGGCCAAGGGTCTTGCCTTATCGTCTGAACTTTTTATCACCGGGTCTTTAAACACCTTTGCCCACCAAACCAATGTGAATACCAAGGCCCGGATCATTTCCTATGACATCCGGGAATTAGGGGAACAGCTTATGCCCATCGGAATGCTGGTGACCCTGGACGCCATTTTCAACCGGGTGATCCAGAACTGGAGAAAGGGCAAGACCACATGGGTATTCGCCGATGAATTTTATCTGCTTTTCCGCTATCAGTACAGCGCCGACTTTTTCTACAAGCTGTGGAAGCGGATTCGAAAATATAACGGCTTGGTGACAGGATTAACTCAGAACGTGGATGAGCTGCTCCGCTCTGATACTGCCCGCCTTATGCTGGCAAACTCAGAATTTTTAATTCTGCTGAATCAGTCCGCCACGGACCGGGAGGAGCTGGCCGGACTTTTGAATATTTCCGAAACCCAGCTGGGGTACATCACCAATGTGGCGGCGGGCTGCGGCCTGATCCGCTGCGCCGGAAACATCGTCCCCTTTGAAAACAGCTTCCCTCAGAATACCAAGCTATACAAACTCATGACGACCAAACCGGACGAGGCGATTCGATGAAAGCAAAAGAAGTCCGGGAACTATTTGCCGGTTCCCGGACTATCCTGCGTATAAAGGGGGATGTCATTGAAAGAAATTAAGCTGAAGCCAGAAACCAGCAGACCCAAGGTGCTGGAAAGCGCGGCCAGAGCCCCCAAAACCGCTATGCGGGAAGCGTGGCTGAAGTCTAAAGAAAAAACGGTCTCGGAATTAAAAGAAACTCCCTTTGCCGGACAAAATGAGGAATCCTCCAATACTCCGGCCAACAGCGCCGCGAATCAGACAGTCTCCGGTATGAAAACCGCAGCTCAAAAAGGCGCGGACCTTACCTATCGGGGCGGAAAGAAGCTGGCCCAGACCGCCTCCAGGAAGGTTCGGGAAAAATGTGAGGCTTCCCGTGTAATCAAGGAAGCGAAAGACGCCGCGGGCCAGACTGGAAAAGCAGTCAAAGATACGGTTTCTAAAACACGAATAAAGAATACAGCAGCCAAAACTATCAAAGGGAAACCCCAAAAGACAGTGAAAACCGCCGGACGTTCCATTAAAGGAGTAAAGCAAGGATCAAAAAGCGTTAAGACCGCTCAAAGGTCGGCAAAAGCGGCCCAGAAAACAGCCCAGGCTGCGGCAAGAACGGCTCAGAAAGCGGCGCAGGCGGCCAGGGCAGCAGCAAGAGCCGCGGCGGAAGGAGCGAAAGCCCTGGCCAAAGCAGCGGTAGCTGTTGTGAAAGCTACCATAGCGATAGTGAAAAGCCTGATTGCGGCTATAGCCGCGGGAGGCTGGGTCGCGGTGGTTGTCATTCTGGCAATTTGCCTGATTGCGGCGATCATTTACTCCTGCTATGGAATTTTTTTCTCCGGGGAAGATACCGGCACAGGAATCACCATGCAGGCGGCTGTTGCGGAAATCAATGAAGAATACGGGGAAAGGCTGGAACAGCTGAAGGAAGAAAACGAGTATGAAGTATTCCGGCTTTCCGGTTCCAGAGCGCCCTGGAAGGATGTGCTTGCGGTTTACGCGGTCAAGGTAAATACCGATTCGGAGAATCCCCAGGTGGTGGCCAATTTAACGGAAGAAAAGCAAGAACTTCTGCGGGGCGTTTTTTGGGATATGAATACAATCTCCCATCAGATCGGCAGAGAAACGATAACGGAGATCGTTGTCCAGACCGATAAAAAGGGAAACGCGGTGGAGAAAGAGCAGACAGTGGAGAAAACAGTGCTGACGGTCAGCGTAACCCATAAGCCGGCGGAGGAAATGGCGGCGCGGTACTTTTTTAATCCCAGTCAAAAGGCCGCCCTTACCGAACTTCTGGCCCCGGAATTTGATACCCTGTGGACCGGAGTCCTTTCCGGCATGATTTCCAATGGCGGCGACCTCGTGGCGGTGGCCTGTTCCCAGGTAGGAAATATCGGCGGAGAGCTCTATTGGAGCTGGTATGGGTTTGAATCCCATGTGGAATGATGCGCCTGTTTCGTTTCCTGGTGCGCCGATCAGTGTGGTTATATTGACGCCGGACTGTTCCCTAAGTTTGCGGCCTGCACTTCCCAGGGGGTTCCCTGGTTTCAGGAACGGGGACAATGGCAGGACAATACCTACACGCCGAATCCCGGTGACCTTATCTTTTTTAATTGGGATCAGGACGAATGGATCGACCATGTGGGAATCGTGGAAAAGGTGGAAAACGGCAGGGTTTATACCATCGAGGGCAACTCCGGTGACGCCTGTGAGCAAAACAGCTATCCTTTGGGAGATCCCCAGGTTTATGGATATGGGATTTTGAGACTATATGTTCAAGGTGCAGAATAAAGGTGTTCTCCAGTTTTCTACTATATTACCAAGTGAATTGATAGTTATAGTATGACAATTTTATCACTGATATAGGCCTAACATATGAAGCTGCTTGGGAGGAAACGAACAATCCCATGGAAGACTAAATTTATTTGGGTTGCCCTGTTTAACATTTTTTGAAATGGAAATCATTTCAAAAAATAAAAAACAATTCTAAATTTAATGGTCCTTACCTTCACCCTTGATCCTCGTGTCCACGTAAGAGCGCGGAGAGATACCATAGTATTGTTTAAAGCACTTGCCAAAGTAACTGGCATCCTCATATCCGCATTGATAAGCTACTAAAGAAACATTTTCACAGCCATCATCAAAATAATTCTTGGCTTTTTCCATCCGAATCCGCAGTAAAAAATTCCCCACAGTAAAATTAAATTCTTTTTTGAAAAGATAGCAAAGGTGTTGTTTACTGATAAAAAAATGTGAGGCAATGTCCTCAAGGTTTAAATTTATTTGATGACAGTTATTCTCAATATAATCTAAAATCTGCTGTGCCAAAGAACTTGATAAATGATTATGTCCCTGTTGCTTAGCTGTATGTAATATTCTAAGAAAGTAGGAGGTAGTGCAGTCAAACAGCTGCTCGATGGAATCAGTAGTGTCAATAATCTCAAAAAGATCTTTTTGCGTTTCAGATTCTTCGGAAAAGATATGATTCTGTACTGCGTATCCCATAGCATAAGACAGCAAATCGCAGATTTGCAAGTAAATTGCGACCGGGTGAAGTTGTTGGCAGGTCATTTCTTTAAAAATACCTTGCAAAAATTCCCTAATACCCTCCTCGTCGCTTTTACGCATTAGCTTTGAAAGATGGTGCCGCTTTTCATCAGAAAAAATATATTCGGCCTGGCTGGAAAAGTCAGATTCATGGTAACAGAAGAATCCGCGTGCATGATGTAAAGCTTGGTATTTTTCAACACATCTAGCTTCCTGATAAGAATGTGCCAATTGTTTTACTTGGGAATAGCAGGAGCCGGAACACAGAAGAACAGAATACTTTAGATTTTCTTCAGCAATTTGAGCAAACTGTTTTAAAATCGGTTCGATTCGGCCATATAAGTCTTGCGGCAGCAGGTTAGATCCTAACACAAGAAAAAGCGTTTGATTTTCATTGACTCCAATAATACAGTCAAAGGAGGCGCTGAATAACTCCGCTAATATATTCCTGGCGGAATAAAGATACAATTGCTGATCATTGATAGACCAAGGCCCTAAGGGATCGGGATAGATATCGCATAATATAACGCAGTAGGATGAATTTTCTAAAGAAAAGGGAATGTCCTGAGAAAAATGCTTGATTTTTCCCCAATCCGTTTCCTTTTTAATTAATTCTTCCGCAAAATACTCTTGAATAACAGGATTTAGACGAAAGTTTTTATCTAATATTTGGGAGTGATAGTCTTTTTGATTGTTTTCATAATCTATTTTAGATGATAGCTTGATTAGGCAGTTGTATAAGTCAGAAGGACGGATAGGTTTTAATAAATAATCTTGAACTCCCAAACGAATGGCTTTCTGAGCATACTCAAATTCACTATATCCGGTCAGAATCACCATTTTGGTTTGAAGCCCTTGCGCCCGGGCAGATTCTACCATTTGGATTCCATCCATTAATGGCATAGTAATATCAACTAAAGCGATATCAGGTTTTAATTCTTGAATCAACCGCAGTCCGTCGCGGCCGTTATTAGCCTCACCACAAATCATGAATTCAGAATTAAAATCTTGAAAATAGTGGTGAATCGCTTTACGAAAAAAGAATTCATCATCAATTAATAAAACATTTTTCATATCGCAACCTCTTTTCAGATAATAACCTTTTATTTAATTGACGGAAAATATGGTTCCTTAGGAATTGTCAGCATAACCTTAGTGTAATGATGTAGAACACTTTCAATTCTAATACCGTACTCTTTTCCAAACAGCAGTTGTATGCGCCGATTTACGCTGCTTAGGCCAAAAGAGCGAAGATGTTCGTTTTCGCACGAAGCACCAAGACTGTTCTGCAGATTTTTTAGTGTTTCAGAATCCATTCCCACGCCATTGTCAATAACACTAAAGATCAGATGATCTTCGAAATTTTTTAATTGTATCACGATTAATCCCTTGGTATGTTTTTCCTTAATTCCGTGGTAAATTGCATTTTCTAAGATTGGTTGAAGAGTTAATTTGGAAATACACCAATTTTCCGTGCCCTCACATTTTTCTATCCGGTAATCTAAGTATTCTTGGTAACGTAACTTTTGAATGTATAGATACTGCCGGCACAGTTCCAATTCGTTTTGTATCGAAATAATATCGTTGCCGTTATTCAATGAAATTCGATAGAATACAGCCATTGCGGAGATCGCTTCGCTCGCAGTCTCATTCAGATCTAAATCCACTAAGGATTTAATTGTTTCCAAGGTGTTATAAAGAAAATGCGGCTTTACCTGAGACTGGATTAACTGAAGCTGGTATTGATTTTTTTCTTCCTGCTTTTGATAAACCTCATCCAGCAATGCGCGGACTTTTTTTGTTAGGTTGTTAAATCCCGTATAAAGGATAGCCATTTCGTCTTTGGAATGGGTAATGACAGTTTGATTTAAATCTCCCTTGGATACCCGTGCCATTGCGTTTGAAAGAGTATGAATTGGCTTGGAAATTGTGTAAGAAACCCAAAAAGATAGAACCAAAGTTATAACACAAGCAAGAATCCCAATCATGAGCGTAAAACGGTTGACTGCTTCCTGCCCTTGTAATAAAGAGTTCAGCGGAACTGCATTTATGACACGCCAGTTCGTGCCCTCATAAATTTTTGCGGTATAAAGGATATCTGCGTTACCGCCTGTTCCAGGCAGAATCATATTTCCGGTTTGGCATAATTCATTATATCTTTCCGAAGAAATATGTTCTCCGATGGAAAAATCAGTGCCAATCAAGTCCTTTTCTGAAGAGGATAACACAATGTTGTTTTCGTTTAATACATAGAAATTAGTTTGTGTGTCAGGAGGCATATTTTTTTCAAAGATGGCGGCAAAAGAGCTTTCATTGACAAAAAAGGCGACATATCCGATTGTCTCTAGATTTTCTAAGTCGACAACGGATTTTGTAACCGCCATTTTGGGAACCACAGGATTGTTGGGGAAATTTTCTTTTACAAGATAAGGCCCTTGAATCACACAACTGTTTTTCTGATTGGTATGAGTAAAGTAGTCAGTCCCTAAGGCTAAAATAGTAGGTGTTAAATTGTATCCGCTGGCGCCAAAGAACTTATTGTCTAAAGCCACAAGATCCCACATTGCCACATTACGGTTGATTCCTAAAATGGAATTTACCGATTTACTTAATGTGGTGCGCAGTTGATACTGAGCCGAAGCAGTCTGAGGAGGAGTTTTATATTTCTTTAGCATTGCGATTACATCTGGATTAACGGCTACAGTTGTAGCATAGTCGTAAATATGAGTGATTTTTGCATCTAGATTATTAATAATTAAAGCCAATTCCCGCTCGCTGGTTTCTACCGCATTTTCTACGCTGGTGTTACTAGTCATTTGATTGGTAATCACTGAGGTGAAAAGCAAAATGCAGATGATCAATAAGGAATAGATGATAAAGATTTTATAACGAATTGAAAAAACGTTTTTCAACTTTTATTCCTCCTATTAATCCGCCATGATATGCTTTCAAGAAATCTAAAACAAAAGGAGGACTCTTATGAAAAAGGCATTGAGTGGAGTGTTGGCTGCCCTGGTTTTGTTGAGCAGCCTGCCGACAACGATGACAGCTTCCGCGCTGCCGGATAATTCCGGCGCTGAGAGCAGAAATGTAGCGCATACGCTTTATGTTTCTACTGCGGGAAACGATAATACCGGTGACGGTACTCAGGACAATCCTTTCGCTACGATTGAAAAAGCGAAAGAGAAAGTCCGCGACTTGCCAAAAACTGGCGGCGATATTGTGGTGGAAATTGCGGACGGCACTTATTTCCTGGAAAATACCATAGAGTTTACGCCGGAAGATTCTGGCAGCGACGAGTGCACCATTTATTACAAAGCCGCCGAAGAAACCAATCCAGTAATCAGCGGCGGCCGTCTCATAGAAGGAGATTGGCAGGAGGAAGGCGGCGGGATCTATAGTATAGAGTATCAGCGCGATGAAAAGCTGAGAGCCCTTTATGTAAACGGCGAGCGGGCCTATATGACGTCAAAGAAATTGTGGGGCAATGGAGGCTATGGAACCTATCATATCGATCAGAATGATACCTGGGCGTGGAAGAGCGGGGATAATTCTCTTGGAACCAAATTCACCAAGGGTGATATCCCTCTTGATACACGAAATCCTGACGATATCGAGCTGATGACCCAGACAACCTGGAATACGGCGATTGTCTGTGTGGATGAGCTGGTGGACATTGGCAACAACGAGATTTCCGCGAATCTGCAGATGCCTTACGGAGCGATCGCGCAGCAGCCCAGCTGGAATAACTACTATAAAACAAGCGGCGACCAGATGGTCTATAATGTGTTTGAATGGCTTGACGAGCCGGGAGAATTTTATTTCGACAAAACCGAGAAACGCTTGTACTACTATCCCAGAGAAGGGGAAAACCTGGAAAACGCTGAGGTCATTGCCCCCGAGCTGGAAACCTTAGTGAATCTCCAGGGTGAAAGCACCAGCAGCCGTGTGCATGATATTGCCTTTGAGGGCTTGACCTTTGCCCATACGGACTGGAACCTGTATGAGGTGGAAGGCTCCTACGGCAGAGCCACCGTACAGGGCGCGGCGGGTATTACCGCTTACGCCGACGGAAACTGGCATCCGTATATTTATCGCGCCTATGACGTAGGCCCCGGCGCGGTGATGGCCAGCTCCGCCACAAACCTGGCCTTTGAAAACAACACTATTTGCCATACGGGAAATGACGGCTTATCTTTAGTCAACGATGTCACTAACACCGTAGTGAACGGCAACATCATTTATGATTTGGCCGGCTCCTCCATTCTGATAGGACATCCCCAGCATGTTTATATCGGCGACAAGGGGAGCAATAAAGGCCAGTTCAGCGACAAAGAGAAGTACGACGTCGGTGTAGAAGGCGCATGCGAATATCTTACTGTAACGAATAATTTCCTCAGCGATACCAGTAAGATGTTCTGGGGCGATGCCGGCGTTATGATTTTCCTGGGAGCGCACATAACCTACCAGTACAATTATCTTCAGAATACGCCGTATGCGGGTCTGAGCCTTGGCTGGGGCTGGTGGAACATGGATGGCTCCAGCGGCTCGGTAGTACCGGGCGAGCCAATGACAACAACCCACGACAATACGATCGCGAATAATGTATTCCGCAATACGATTACCATTTTGGGCGATGCCGGCGCTATTTACACGCTTGGGGATATGCCCGATACAATTATCAGTGAAAACTATATCGATTCCATCGGAACCCCCGGCACGGATCCGTACCATATCAGAGGCATCCATGTGGATGAGGGAACCAAGCATGTCCTTGGTGAAAGAAATGTGATTGAAATCCCCACTGACCTAACCTGTGTGGACTGCGGAAACTGGGGAAACAAGGGCGATAATGTATGGAATGATAACTATTCCACATCCGCTAGTTACACCACCACCGGAAATATGGAACCAGGCACGGTAGTGACCAACGCCCATACCAGCGAGAAAGGAATCTGGGGACTTGATGTATTCGAGATTCTGGCGAACGCCGGACCGGGCGACGAGTATTTAGCCCGCGTGCCAGAGTCCTTGTATAACATGCAGGATGAACTGCTTTCAACAAAATTTTATGTTGCGCCGGAGCAGGAGCTGGACTTTAAAGTCGACCAGTCCTATCTTCAGAGCGAGATTTGGTTGGCACCGGAAGGTACCCAAGAGTTTACCGAGGGTAATACGATGACCAAAGCGGCAGACGGAAAAATCAAGGCTCCTTCTGAAGCGGGAAATTATAAGCTGTATCTTGTGAACGGCCAAGAAGTATCTCAAGCCTCCAAGGGCGAGATCATTGTTTCCGGAGTAAGCCTAACTGAAAACGTAGAGGAAGGCGGCCGTTATCAGACCAGCCAGCTTAAGCCCTTTAAGGTAGAATTAAAAACCGAGTATCTTTCCAAGGCCTTGCTCAACGGCGAGGAAATCAGCTCCGGTCATAAAATTCCCGAAGAGGGCGAGTATACCTTAACCCTTACCGACCTGACCAATGCGGAATCTACGATTCACTTCAGCACGTATATTACCGACGTAGACAAAACCTTCAGCAAAAACACTGTCAGCAATCCCTCTGAGGAGGTAGCCCTGACGCAGTGCGGCAGCGACGCGATAGCCTGGTTTGTCCCTGAAGGCGAGGAAATATCAGACGCCGCGCAGCTGGCCGAGAGCGATACCATGACCAAATCCGCGGAGATCAATCCTGCCTCTATCCTTGCGCCGAAAGCGTCGGGACGTTATGTGCTGTATCTGGTAAAGGACAGCGCTGTCAGCGAACCGTCCGCGGCTGTCCTGACCGTATCCTCCAGCGAGATTCCGGTCACCGACGGCATGCTGGCCAGATTCAACGCGGACTCCATCGAGGCTGCCGGCGGGGAAAAGATTTCTCAATGGGCTAATGAGGTAGGCGAGCAGACGCTTGTCCAGACTGACGAGAGCAAGCAGCCCACCTTGAAAACGACCGAATTAGGCATGAACTATGTGGAATTCGATGGAACCTCAAATCAAATGGCTTTCGACAGCGGTTTGGATTTAAACGGGAAAAGCGAATTGACCATATTGGCGTTCAGCTCCTATACAGGCGAAGACCCTGATAATAGCTGGGGCGATACTAGAAGTACGCTGTATTTCGGTGAAACCGCCGGATGGGGGTCTGTCTATTTGTCGTCCTACGGAGGATATGTCGCCGCCCGCTTTGGCAGTGGTCAAACAGATAACTACATTAGAGAGTACAGATCCGAGAGAAATAGCGACTTTATCATGACCGCCATGGTAAAGGACGGCACAACGGAATATTTATACGACGCGGGAAAATTGGTTAAGACCGAGACTGGAAAGAATGAAAAAATAGCGAACACCTCCGATATCATGACGGTAGGCTATACGGCGAGCGGAGCCCCCGGGTATTTCAAAGGCGGCATCTCAGAAATTTTGATTTACGACCGCGCGCTGTCAGAGGAGGAGATTGCCCAGCTGCAGGTGTATATGATGCAGAAGGCTTATCTGAGCGCTCTGAATCCTGCGCTGGACAATGCGTCGGAGATTCTGAATGAAGACGGAGCGGAGGACAAGTACAGCGAGACCAGCTTGAACAACCTCCAAGAGAAGTATAACAAAGCGCTGGAAGTGAAAGCTTCTGTCGTAGAGGGAAATTGTTCTTATGAAGAGGTAAAAACCGCTTATCAGGAATTGGTCAACGCAATTGATGGCCTGAGAGAAGCCATTACCGAAATTCCGGATGAAGACTTAAATCTTTGGCTGAAGGCAGATGAAGGCGTTGAGCTTGGCCAGGATGGAAGAATCAGCGTTTGGAAAGATAATTCAGGCAACGGAAACAACGCGACTATCGCGCAGAATCCTCAAGCTGGGGAAAACTTGACGTCGCCTACACTGGTTGAAGACGGATATAACGGAAAACCGGTCGTCCGCTTTAACGGCACGTCAGACGGTATGCAATTTCCTTTTGACAATCTTGATCAGACAGCGGAAGCCACAGTTGTGATCGTATCTTCCAGCAAATCCGACCGTTCCGATACGATGGGTGGAGACAATATCCCGCTGCTTTATTTCCATGAGTACGGCGCTGGCTGGAGCAAATTTGTCGTAACGCCGACCCAAAGCAATATTAACGCGAGATTTGGCAGCGGAAGCTCCGCGGATAACGGCGGGTTTATGCTGTATGAGCGTCCGGAAAATATTGGCGATAGCTTCAGCACCACGATGGTCGTAAAAAATGGCGCCAGTGAGACTATTTATGTTGGAGACCAGCAAGTAATGAATAGAGACAATGGCGCCGCAGTATTTACAAACGTAAAAGACGATATTGGATACATAGGAAGATATCCGGTAGGAAGCCACTCTGAGAATTGGTACAATCAAAGCGACGTAGCCGAAATTATGATTTATAACCGCGCTTTGGGTCTGGTCGAAATTCAGCAGATTAATGCTTATCTGAACGAAAAATACAGTGAGAAACCCGAGGTCACTCTGGAATCCATCACGGTGAGCGGCCCGACCAAGACTGAGTATGAGATCGGCGACGAGCTGGATCTGACTGGACTGGTTGTAACCGCTCATTACAGCGACGGAAACGAGAAGGTATTGTCAGCTGGAGATTATGAGGTGAGCGGGTTCGATTCCTCCACTGCGGGAGAAAAGACCATCACCGTAACCTATCAGGACAAAACCACG
>OHAA01000865.1_pt1 | contig 17275 bp, 8 predicted proteins | sample 1606051 | NCBI WGS metagenome assembly OHAA01 (sample SAMEA3541493, study PRJEB24748) | human gut metagenome | biome: human gut; feature: human-associated habitat; material: faeces | place: China | collected 2012
AGAATTCTTCAAAGCGCCATCCGATGTTTTCCGTTTCGGTCATGGTCATTGTCAGGTCGAGCAGGTCTACCTTGACTATATAGGTCGCTTCCTTGCTGACTGTAAACGGTTCGTCCGGTTCGTCGCCCGATGTGCGGTAGATAAGCCGTAGTTCTTCTCCGGCAGCGGCATCCCGGTTGTAGGACGGAAGAAATTCTCCCAATGTCGTTATAAACTTGAATACACCGGTATTCAGCTTTCCTGTCCACGTAAACTGTCCGTTGTCCGTGCGCTCCATAGGCGTCGCTTGATCGGCGCTCCATCCGTTAGGGGCAGCTTCTCCGATGAGGTAAAGCGTCGGAGTAACCGGTTGATAAGTAGTCACATCCAGCGCAACTGTGGCACGCTGCTCCTTTTCTTCCATTCCGGCAACAGTAGCGGTAATGCGTGCTTCCAGCGATACTTTTTCGGCATAGCCGACGCCTAGCTGCGTGTTCAGAAACTGATTGAGTTCTTCCGTTTTCTTCGTCCACTGATAAGTTCCCGTTCCTAAATCTACGGAATAGGCACGGGCGAAGTCGGTTCCCGCCTTGGCTATTTCCAGTGTATAAGAAATACGGTTTCCGCTTCCGTAGTTCGTTCCCGTAGTCCATGAAAGCGTTAACGCCTCCTGACTGTGATTCTTTTCGTTCAATACGATCTCCTGCTGATTCACCGTAAGAGTCAGCGTATCATGTCCCTTGTCCGTCTCCATATAGTCCTCGGCGCAGGAAACCATCGCTCCGCCGATGAAAAGAGAGCACAACATCTGATATATATATTTCTTCATCATATGATCTGTCTAAATGAATGATTGTAAAAGCGATTAATAACCGGGATTCTGAGTCATCAGATTGTTAGAGTCCATCTCTGTCTGCGGGATGGGCAGCAGCAGACGTTCCTTCGTCACCTGATTCTTGCCGATGGATTTCAGGAACTCAATCGCATAGTTACCATTATTGATGCGAATCATATCAAACCAGCGATGTCCCTCAAAAGCAAGTTCCATCCGGCGTTCGTGAATAATCTTTTCCCGCATTGTTTCCTGATTCAAGGTAGTCGGTACATCCGCCAGTCCGGCACGCTGACGGACGATATTCAGAGGTGCGGCAGCCTGGTCGGGATGTCCCAGTTCGTTCAGGGCTTCCGCCTTCTTCAACAGGACATCCGCATAACGGTATACCACGAAGTTATTCGGGTTGGTATTATATTCCGGCGAAACGGTCTTCGACACAAGGAACTTCCGGACGTTGTAACCTGTACCCGACCATGAACGTCTGTATTCCATGCCGTCGAAAGCAGGACAGCCTTGATATAACACGGTCACATCTTTGCGCAAATCGCCCGCTTCGTACTCTTTGATAAATTCTTCCGTAGGCAGATTCCATCCGTAAGCGCCTGCCACCATACCGGAGTTGCGGGGTCCCATGAAGGTCGACAGCCAGGAAGACTGGTTGTCCCCTCCCCAGAAGTCGTATTCCGTACTGCCGGAGTATTGTACTTCAAAAAGGGATTCCGCACCGTTATTGATCGTAGCATCGAAATTATCGGCATACTTGCACTGAGACAAATCATATCCCATCGCAGTAATCTGGTCGCACAACGTAACAACTTCACTGTAATAGTCCCGATGGTTGGGCGCCAGCGTCAGGTAAATATCTGCCAGCATAGCCATCGCCGCTTCTTTGCAGGCACGTCCCTTGTCATTTTCTCCGTAACTGCTCTTTGGGGGAAGCATATCCACCGCATTCTTACAGTCCGAAAGAATCTGCGCATATACCTCATCTACCGTATTGCGGGCAATATCCGTCGACTGTCCCGGCTCAAAGGGCTGTAACCGCAAAGGTACGCCACCATAAAGGCGGACGAGGATATAGTAGTAATGAGCACGCAGGAAATATGCCTCACCCATGCAACGGTCTTTTATCTCATCGGAGATGGCAGCCGAAGGCAGATTGGAAAGCACGATATTACAACGTCCGATGCCTACCCACGGAGAACGCCATACGTACAGGGCAAAACCGTTGTCGCTCTGCGCTATAAAGTTAGCCGCCTGAACAGTTTCCAGTCCGTCGGTTCCTCCTCCGGCACCTACCTCGCTGTTGCCGGCAAGGATGTCGAGGCTCCACAGGCGCTGATTATACATATTGGACGACTGCAACGTCTTATAGCAGGCAGTAGTCAGTGCTACGGCAATCTCATTGGTCACTTCCGATTCGGGGTCCACACCGTATTTGGGATACTTATCCAGAAAATCACTGCACGATGTCAAGGCAAGTACGGCAAGTATCATTATAAAAGTCAGTTTCTTTTTCATTTTCTTCCTCCTGATTTAAAAGTTAAAGTTCAAGCCCATACTGAATGTACGCGAGATAGGGTAACGGCTGCTGTCTATACCGTTGACATCCACCTCGGGGTCGAAGCCCGAATATCCGGTGATAGTCGCCACATTCTCGCAAGAGAAGGAGATACGGGCGTTTTCCAGTTGAATCTTTTGCAACCACTTTTTAGGCAGTGTATACGAAAGGGTGATATTTTTCAGACGGAGATACGAGCCGTTTTCCACAAATCGGTCGGATACGCGGCAGTTCTGGTTCGGGTCGCCCCAGATGGCACGCGGCATGGAGTAGCTTGTGCCTTCTCCTGTCCAGCGGTTCAGTACGGCTGTGGTCTGGTTGTAGGCGGCAGCCATTCCTTCGTTGTCCACATTGTTGGCATTATAAATCTTGTTACCTGCCACTCCTTGCAGGAAAACGGAGAGTTCCCATCCTTTGTAAGATAGGTTGTTGGAGAGTGAGAAGAACCAGTTCGGATTCGGATTGCCAAGAATCGTACGGTCTTCGTCGTTGATTACTCCGTCGTTGTTCAAGTCTCTGAAACGGATGTCTCCCGGAGCTGCGCCCGGCTGGGTGGCGTGGCGGTTGACTTCCCCCCAGTTTTGGAAAAGCCCGTCGGTAACGTATCCATAGAAAACGTTGATCGGGTAACCGGCTTTCAGCATGGTCACGTATGAATTGCCTATCTGGTTGATAAACATCGGAGTTTCGCTGTTCAGGTCCAGAATCTCATTTTTATTGTAGGTAGCCGTTAAAGCGGATTCCCAGGAGAAGATGCCTTTCAGGTTGATGGTACGCAATGTCATTTCCACTCCTTTGTTGCGCATCTTGCCGGCATTGGTGAAAGTCTCGGTAGTATCTTCAAAGCCCGAAGTGATGGGGATGGAAGCCTTCACCAGCATATCGTTCGTATTCTTGATATAAGCATCCAGTGAAAGGCTGACACGCGAATCGAACAGGCTCATGTCCACTCCGAAGTTGGCCTGGCGCACTTCTTCCCAATGGATGTTCGGATTGGAGAGAGTGGTAGATACCAAAGCAGTGGAGTTATTGTTTCCGAAAGGATAGACACCCGTGTTGTAGGATGCGACAAATCCATAGTTACCGATTTCCTGATTACCGGTCACACCGTATCCGACACGCAGTTTGAGATCGTTCATCAGGAAGTTATCTTTCGGGAACCAGTCTTCCTGAGAGACACGCCAAGCCAGAGATACGGAAGGGAATGTTCCCCATCGGTTGTTCTTACCAAAGCGGGAAGAGCCATCACGACGTACGGTAGCCGTCAGCAGGTATTTGTCTTCGTATGAGTAGTTGAGACGTGCCATCAGTGAAAGCAGTGCCCAGTCGCTTTGGCTGCCGCCAAGGCTGTACATCTTTTCTCCGTTGTCCATCTCATGGATATTGTCGAACATGAAGATGTTTTTCTGTGCGTTCAGATAATCGTAGTTATTCCACTGTGCGGAAGAACCTGCCATCACACCTACACGGTGCTTCTTTGCAAAAGTATGATCGAATACGAAGTAGTTGTCCCACAGGTAGGTGAATGATTTGTTGTCGCTTTTGTAACGGGAAGATTCTTCTACCGGATTCGGTTTCCAGTCGTATGCCGGCGTGAAGTTGTCGGCAAACCAGAACTTGGCGTCATAGCCGAAGGTACTTTTCAGTTTCAGCCATTTAGTGAAGGTGATCTCTCCGGTGATGTTTGCGAGGAAGTTATATCCTTTCGTCTCGTTAGTCATCATGTGAAGCGTACCGATCGGATTGCGGATACTTCCGTACCATTGCGCCTCCTGTCCGGGACCGCTCCAACTGCCGTCATCATTCTTCACCGGTTGGGTGGGAAGGGCTTTCATCGCATCACCGATACTGTATGTTCCTCCTTCTTTGACATCTGTGCTAAATGTCAGGTTGGTGGTGAATTTCAGCCATTTGTTGACTTGGGCGTCACTGTTCGCCTGAAAATTGAAACGGCGATAATTGACACTCTTCACAATGCCGGACTGATCGAGAAAACCGCCGGACACATAATAATGCGCCTTTTCCGTGCCGCCGGAATAGCTGACCGAATAACTCTGCTTCACTCCCGTGCGCAGCATCTCGTCGAGCCAGTTGGTTCCTTTTCCCAATGAAGAAGGGTCTGCCCAGTAAGGGTTGGTGTTATCGTCATTGTTTGAGAGCATATCATTGCTCAATGCTGCATATTGGGCGGCATTCAGCATATCAGGCACTTTAGTTGCATTCTGTATCGCCCAGTTCGCATTGACCGTTACCTTTCCGGCGCCTTCGGCACCGCGTTTACTGGTAATCATCACTACACCGTTGGCACCGCGCGAACCGTAGATGGCAGTTGCCGAAGCATCTTTCAATACGTCTACCCGTTCCACATCTGCCATATTCAAGGAAGATAAGCCTAAATCGGTGGGAATCCCGTCGATGACAATCAGCGGATTGCTGTTGTTGATCGTGCCCAGACCACGGATTTTAATGGTTACATTGTCCCCCGGTTTGCCGGCATCGATAATTTGCACGCCGGATACTTTTCCCTGCATTGCCTGACCGATATTGGCTACCGGAGAGTCTTTGATATCTTTGACTCCTACAGAAGATACGGCGCCGGTCAGGTCACTCTTTTTCATCGTTCCGTAACCTACTACAACAACTTCGTCCAATACTTCGGTATCTTCCTGCAAGGTTACTTTCAGTGCGGTTTTTCCGTTCACTGAAACAGTCTGCGTCTTATAGCCGACAAAAGAAATGGTCAATGTGCTGTTAGCAGAAACATTTAATGAGAAGTTACCGTCGATATCGGTAATCGTGCCGTTCGTGGACTTGCCTTCTATCACACTGGCACCGATCACCGGTTCGCCCGTGGCGTCCACTACATGTCCTTTTACTGTAATCTGCTGTGCGAATGCACTAAGAGATAGTAACAAGCCCCACATTATTAATAGGAGGCGATGTTCAAAGCCTTTCGACTTTATACTCTGTTCCATGTACATCAATTTAAAGTTAATATTAGGATTACTTTTTGTTTTCACTGAAACAAAAGTATCCACAATTAAATGCGCTTCTTTTGCCAGATAGCAAAAATATAGTGGTTTATACAGTTCAATACAGTATAAAACACTAATAATAAGAATATTACAGAATAGTAACCGTGCTAAAAAAGTAGTGGATTTCTTACTCTTCCACCTTCCCTATTTTCATTACTTTAGCCTCAAACTCATCCCGTTCGCCGAGTGCTTTGTTGCGGACACGTGTCCGGTAATTATAAATAGTGGTCACAGAGTAGCGGAGGAACTGGGCGATCTTGGTACTATCCGTAATCCCCAGACGGATCAGGGCAAAGATACGAAGTTCGGTATTCAGCAGTTCACCCTGCTTGGGCTGCATCGGTTCGACAAGCAACGCATTAAATTCTTCCACAAAGTTAGGGAAGAGTTGCAGGAAGGTCATATCAAAGTTTGCGTAGAAGTCTTTCAGCTCTTCTTCGAGGAATTGGGAGGATTTAATAGCTTTATACAACTCTTCTACCCTGCCGGCAGCCGCAATCTTATTCAGAGAACGACGGTATAAGTCCATCTTATCCAGATAGGTGGAACACTGGTCCATGTAGCGGCCGATGTATTCCTCTTTAATATAGTTAGCTTCCGAAAGGGTATGGTTCATCTCTTTCAGTTGCGAATTGGAGTCATGAAGCTCACCGTTCAGCTCTTGCAGAAGCGTATTCGTGTCAATCACTTCCCGACGGGCAGCAGCCACTTTCTTCATCTGCTTGTAAACGAAGAATATAGCCACCAGCAGAAAGACGGAAAGCAGACTGATACAGATCAAAGATATCTTCATTTCCTGTTGCTGCCGCTTGGTTTTCAGTTGGTAAGCCTGATCGATGATGGGGAAGACTTGCGAGATTTCCAGTGTACGAAGGCGGGCGTTGCAGAGCGTAGCATCTTCGAGCGAGCATTTCAGATAGTTGTATGCACGGTCAATGTCTCCGTCTTCATATACAAGAGAGGCGAGTTTCCGCAGGGAGACGTATTCCTTGACTGCCGATTTTAAATCGGCGATGGCCGAGAGAGCCAGAAAGTGTTTCTGCCCTTTCTTGTCTCCTTTGAGGCGATAGGCTTCTGACAAGGTATAAGTAATCATCGCCTTGGAATGATCGTCCAGAGAGGGTTTCCGGTAGAAGTCGGTCAGCATGGTTATTGCCTGATCATATTGGGCGTGTACGGTGCATTTGTCGGCCATCACCAGCACATGACCCAATGAGTCGGAGGCATTAGTCTGTAAAAGGGAATCCCGATACAGGTCCGTCATCCGGTAATACTCTTTTTTCTCTTTCTCGGTGACGGCATAATCTCCCATCAAACCGTAAATAGTACGATACAAGTGGTAATAATAGGGATAGAGATAATCAGACAGGGTTTTCTTGTCTATCTGTCCCAACTGCTCCAGAGCTTCCTTGTACATTCCGGTGGTTCCCATCACCTCTGCCATATTCATGGCGGCATCATCCAGATAATCCTGTTTGTTCAAATGAGAAGCCAGTCCCTGCTTCCGCTGTGCATATACATACGAAGAATCCAGATTATAAGCCCGATATTCATCGAAAAGCCTGCCGCAAAATCCATAACGCTGCTCATCGGAAGTAGCCTCGGACAGCAACTTCTTCAAATCGGAGATGCGTGCCTCCTTTTCTGCTCCGTAAGTCTGACGGTTCTTGATAATTCCGTCAATCTCACGAAGCAGCATATCTGTACTCTTATCATCATTTCTTGCGCAAAGCAAACAGGGAAGGACAATTGTCACGAAAATCAAAATAATCTTTCTCATAGCGCCATATGTATTATATCTGCAAAGATAAAAGTCTTTCAGAAACCGACAGCCTTCTTTGAGAAATTATTGCAAGTCTTGGGAATAAAAACGTGTCCGATCAGTAAGCCCTCAAACCGAAATCAAAGCTCATCTTTTTAGTTTCCCGTACTTCGATTTTCAACTCATTCTTTCCTTTTCGCAAATATCGGCAATAATTACTGATATTGTACTGATTATATTGCCTGGTTTGTTTCACCTCCTGCGAAAAGACCTCCACTCCATTCAACCATACCTTCACATCTCCGGTAGCACGCACCCACAAAGACAAATGGCTGAATTCATCATTGACATCAAATGAAGTTTCCGACACAATTTCCGAACGGGGAGGGCAATCGAAAGGCAAAGAGGTCATTTTCGACTCCTGCCCGTTAAGGCTGACTGCACGGCTGACCGCACTCCCATTCTGAGCGTCGGGCACCAAAGTAATGACTTTCGCCGGATTGACATGATATAAACGATCGTGCATGATATGCAACAAGCCTTCCGGAATTTTAATAACTTTCCGGTCATAAGTAATCAGACCATTTACTTCACCTTCGACATCAGTGGTTTGTGTATAAATCGCCGCACTCAGCCCCTGTGCTATCAATGTCTCCAAATCATAGACCAGACGACCATAGTTATCCATCAGCGCCATTGCTCCATCAATATTTTTATATCCCCAGTTCCGCATACCGGGATTCCACAGATGTTCTTTGATGGCCCATCCATACCCTCCGAATTCTCCTAAGACAGAAATCCGATTGCCATTACAAGCGGGCAAAATCATGGAAGCAGACGGATAATTGTGTACATCATACATATGGCCTACTCCTCTGTCTGTCCAGCCGGTTACTCCGTCAATGATACGGCTTTTATCGTATTCCATTACCTTTTCCACTATTTCTACCGTATTATGCTGTCCCCATCCTTCATTGAAGATTACCCACGTTGTGATACAGGAATAAAAACGCAGACGGTCAATCATCTCGAACATCTCCTGTTGCCATTGGTTAGTATGTGATGCGGGTGCATTCCAGTCCGTTTGCGCATTGGGCTTAATATGTTCTTCGTCTTTTCTTTCGGTAGAGAAGCCGGATACCATATCCTGCCACATCATCAAACCCAACGAATCGGCATAATAATAATATTGCTCCGGTTCTACTTTAATGTGTTTGCGTATGGTATTAAATCCCATATTTTTGAGCTGAACCATATCCCAAAGCATTGCTTCTTCGGAAGGAGGTGTCAGCAAACCATCCGGCCACCAGCCTTGATCCAGTGTTCCATACTGGAATATTGGATCACCATTCAGACAAATACGCTGGTAACCACATTCATCTTTGCGGATACTGACCTCACGCATCGCAAAATAGCTTTTTACCTGATCTATTACTTGTCCTTGACTTAACAACTCAATATTCAGATGGTAAAGTTTCGGAGAAGACGGACTCCAAAGAACAGCCTCCGGAACTTCCATTTCTATCTTTGAGGCTAATTTTTGCTCTGTCGTACCCACTACCTTACCTTCGTCCAGTAATTCCACTTTTACTTTTTCTCCTCCTTTGGCTTTAGCTACACTGATGTCCAGACTAACCGTCTTTTTATGAATATCAGCTGTAGGAAGAACCTGAAGAATATGGGTTGAATTTACAGCCTCCAACCACACAGTCTGCCAAATACCGGATACCGGAGAATACCAGATACCTTTCGGCTCCAACTGTTGCTTGCCACGGGAAATTGACTCCGTATCCGTAGGGTCGATAACAGCAACCTCAACAAGTTGCGAACCACCTTTTCTCAGCAATTTGGTTACATCGAAAGAGAAAGGATTATTCCCCCCTTTATGAATGCCCGCCAATTTGTTGTTTACCCATACCTGACATTCATAATCTACAGCTCCGAAATGCAAAATCACTGTTTTTCCTTTCCATGCGTCATCAAGGGTAAAGTTACGCTGATACCACAATTTCTCGGTAGGCAGAAAAGAACGCTGCACCCCCGAAAGGGAAGATTCGATAGCAAACGGAACGAGAATCTGTCCCTCGAACTTCACTTCTTTTTTAGGTGTATCCTGAGTAGTAACCGCATACTGCCATAACCCGTTCAGATTCATCCATTGCGAACGTTGTAACTGAGGACGCGGATAACTCTGCCATACATTTTCCGACGTAACTTTATCAGCCCAAACTGTTTTCATTCTATTTTCTTTCGGGCTTGCTGCGCAAGCGAACGTATGTGCCATAGCACTTACAAATACTGCAATTAGTAGTTTCTTGTTCATAAGTTCCTATCTTTTCTTTCCTACTGTGTTTTCCTACTTATCTCTATATTCTTTAAAGTCCTTCCGGCGTCCTTTATTATAAGTATTCCAAACCTTCGGGAAATAAAGCACATCACTATGGTCTGCCCACTCAAAATAAGCGTCTTCCAGTTCCTTTGCCATTTCAGGGTATTCCTTTATCAGATTATGTTGTTCTGTGCGGTCTTCTTTGATATTATAGAGTTCCCATTCATCACCTCTAAAATTCGCAGAGACCAGTTTCCAGTCACCTTTGCGTACCATACGATTACCTTCATGTTCCGCATAGATATAACGGTCCGGCATTTCTTCACCGCGTACAATAGGAAGGATTGACTTGCCCGGTGTAGGTACAATCTTTCTTCCTTCGTATTCTTCGGGATATTTAGTCCCTGCCAGTTCGATGCAAGTTGCCATGATATCCGAGAATTGTGCCGGTTGATGGTCAATACTGCCTTTGTGCTTAATCTGTTTACCCCACTGGATAATGCAAGGAGTGGATATTCCACCTTCATGCGCATAATGTTTATAAAGTGTAAATGGGGTACAACAAACGTTTGCCCAGCCGGTTCCGTAATGATGATAAGTTCCCGGTAGTCCCATCTGGTCTAATTCAGCACCAACATGAGTATGATATTCTGTTCCAGTTTGCTTGTCGAAACCAAATTCATGCCATTCGGCACAAGCTCCGTTGTCCGACATGAACATGATAAATGTATTATCCAGTTCACCGTTCTTCTGTAAAGTATCCAATACCCGACCAATATTGGTATCCATAATATCTATCATGGCAGCATAAATAGCCATACGGCGAGCCAGGTCAGTCTGCTGTTCCTTTGTTAAAGAATCCCAGGCAGGCAGCGGATGTGTCTCATCCTCAAACAAACTTTCGGGAACAACACCACGCGGGCTTAATGCTGGTTTTCCTTGCAAAAGCCCCATCTTTACTATTCGTTTCCAACGTTGATCTCGAATCTTATCCCAACCCTGCAGGTAAATCTTCATATATTTATCCGTTACTTCTTTCGGAGCGTGCAACGGAAAATGAGCAGCATTGTATGCCAAATACAGAAACAAAGGTTTTTCTTCCTGATGTGCCTGATTAATAAAGTCTATGGCATAATCGGTTATTACGTTAGTAGCATAAAATTCTCCCTCTTTATATTGACGTGGGTTACGATCCTTAGGCAATCGGGTATATACGTCCGGATTCCAAAAAGAATTGAATCCACCTAACAAACCATAATATTCCTGGAAACCTCGGTTTATCGGATTGGCGGTTTTGCCCAGATGCCATTTACCGGACATGGCTGTGAAATATCCGGCATCTTTTAATACTTCGGCAATGGTAACGTTGTCAGAATTGGAACGAAAGCCGGCATATCCTTTCGGCCATGCCGGACGGGTTGCATCCATGTGTCCTAACCCTGTCTGATGCGGATAAAGTCCGGTTAATAAATTGGCACGTGACGGACAACTCCGCGCACTGTTATACATTTGTGTCATACGGACACCCTGTTTGGCCATCTTATCCAATACCGGTGTCTGTACTTCTCCTCCGTAGCAACCTAAATCGGAGAAACCCAGATCGTCCGCCAATATAACAATGATATTAGGCTTTTCTTGTGCAAAAGTCATTGCTCCGAAAGCCAATCCCCCGGTTATCAATAGTGATGTTTTCATTTTGCCTGATAATTGTGATTAGGTTTAAATTTTCCGTTTTCATAAAGCATCGGAATCAATCCCGGCCGACATGTCACTTTATATTCGGCCGCCTGTGCGCCACGAGGGTTAAAAAACATGGTTGCCCACCAGTTGCCATCCTTATCCTGAAACAGATTGTTGTGTCCGCCGCCGGTAATTGCGTTATACCGTTTACCATAAGGACCATATACATTGTCGGCAGTGGCAATGATACAATCATAGCTATAACGAGTTTTCTTATTAGTTAACCCTTCCTTCTCGACATAAGTGTCCCCCTTCACCGTGCGGTGTGCCCAGATAGCTTGTACCAAATGATATTTTCCATCATATTTAAAGATGAATGCTCCTTCAACATACGGCTCCGGAGAGTATTTACTTTCTTTTAATGTCTTTATCTCTTCTGCCAAACCACTCATATCTGGTTTCATGCGTGCTATATAGTGGTTGTGACCGACAAAATATACGGTACCATCCGTATCTTCAAACAGGCTTCCGTCAATGTTTGGAAAAATGGCTTTATCCTCGTTACCTTCGATATTTTCATAAGGTCCCTCCGGCTTCCCGGTAGTACTCCGCAGAATAAAAGAGCCTCTTCCGCCTGCCGATTGATTCATGCAGGCTACAATAAACCAATTTTTCGCACTCTTTATATAGTGCATTTCCGGTGCCCATACAGCGTGGAAACGGTTATCCATCGGATCATTATTGATAGACTTCTTCGCATATTTCTCTCCCTCTTTATATACTTTGGGATCTTTCTGCCAGGTACCGTCTTTTTCCATTGACCAGATTCGTCCCATGGCTTCCCATATCTTCAGGTCTTTGGAGCGCCAAAGATACAAACCGTCATTCCAATCCCAGCAATGTCTCTGTCCCGGAAAGTGACGGTCGGGGGTAGAAGTGGTTCCAGTGATATAGTAGTAACCGTCGGGGCCTAGTGTTGCCCATGTGTCACGCATCCAGTAGTCAAATGCCGGTTGAACAGATTTTGGGACACGCAGCTCCGGAGCGTTTGTATCAGCAGTTCCATATGCTTGTGCCGATGCTGTGCTGACTGAGACAAATCCTGTCAGTAAAGCAAGTCCTAATCGCAATATAAATTTCATAGATTACAGTTTTATTATTTACGGATACAAAAGTAGACTGTTACAGGATTGAGCTCATGGAACAATGTCTTTAATATCCGTCAATATGTACATTCTTTTGATTTATTATTGTTCGGGTTGGAGATAATTATAAGGATCCTGTTTAAAATGATAACGTTTCCGGGGAAGAGGGAGTGGATCCTGCAGACGTAATTCCCATGCGACTAACTTCGTCAGAAGCTCTGTCTGAACAGCAGTGTATTTCTTTTTACCAAACAGGTTATCTACTTCCGAAGGATCTTTCTTAAGATTATATAGTTCTCCGTTTCCATAGTTATCCATCACCAGTTTCCAGTCGTCTTTTCTGACCATACGAGAGGTACCGCTTTGAGTCCAGGTATTGAGTTCATCAAAGTATGCAATCTTACCCGGCGTCAATGCCCCTTCCTGTTCGAAAGTAAGAGAAGAATCCAGTCCGACATGTGCTCCTCCAAAACCTTGTTGTACGACAATGCTGGAAAACTCTTCTTTGGGGTATTCTTTTCCGGTCAACATCGGCCATAAGCTACGACCTTGAACACCAGCCGGAATCTTGGCACCGATTGCAGAACAAAGAGTAGGAAAAATATCAGCAATTGACACATGGCTATCCATAGGGGCTGATTGATTCTTGACATGATATCCTGCCCATACCATCGGGATACGTGCGAGACTTTCAGAAAGTCCGGCTCCTTTGCGGATCAACCCGTATTCTCCCCAATAATCGCCATGATCTGAAAGAACAACAAAGATTGTATTTTCAAACTGCCCGCTGGCTTTTAACGATTCGATCAGTCTCTTTATCTGGTCATCTATTAAACGGATCATGCCGATATAATTAGCACGGATTCTGGGTAGGTCCTGTTCCAGATTAGGACAAGACGCATCTTCCAGTTCTGCTAAAATGCGATATTTCTCTCCTTTCTTTTCCAAGTCTTTACGTGACGTCTTCAATACGGGAAGCTTATCCGGCGAAAACATAGAATAATAGGGTTCGCAAACCTGATAAGGATTATGAGGTTCCGGGAAAGATACCCACACAAAGAAAGGATTCTCTTTTTGACTCTCTATCCATGACAATGTCTCATTAACGATTTTAGCAGGGTGTTGCTCCTCTACAGGAATTGGCGAAGGTTCCAGCCATTGTCCCCTGGCTTTCTGGTTTAAGAAACGAGCCGTCTCTTTTTCTTCGGGAGTCGTTTTCTTATTTTTACCCCAATGCCCGTATTCTGACCAAAAGTCCAAGTCAGCAGGTTTCAGATAAGCATGGTTTTTACCTACAAGTGCTGTTTTATATCCGTTTTCTTTTAATACGCCCACCAAGTCCTGTTCAAAAAAGATATCCGGAATGTTGTGGTTGGTACGTACATGGGTTGCCGAAGGAAAACGTCCGGTGAACATGGAGCAGCGGGCAGGAGAACTGGCCGGTGCTACAGTATATGCTTTGTTAAACCATACATTTTCCTGAGCTAATTGATCTACATAAGGAGTAACTGCCAGAGGAAAACCTTCTCTGCCACATAGGTCAGCACGCTGCTGATCGGTCATAATGATTACAATATTCGGCTTGTCGGTTTGTGCCATCAATGACATAGACAAACCCTGTAATGCCAATCCCGTAATACAAAACGCTGCATTTCTCATATTTATCTTATTTAAAACGGTATACAATCATTGAAGAAGCCTCAAGCTGCAAATCTTTATTTAAGTCCAGTGTTACGGTCGACTGAACTGGCTTTACTGCATCCGGCATTTCCGGAGTGTTATTCTTGCCGGGTTCCAGACTCAATGTTATTTTTTGTGCCTGTATCTTTTTCCCAAATCCTTTCACTGCTGTTTGAAGTACCACCTCCTGTTTTCTCAAATTGATCAGTTTCAGGATATATTCTTTACTTTCACTATCATATCCCATCGTAACAAAGACATTCTGCAAACCCTTCATCCCCTGAATCCCAGCATCCAGGCATACATCGAAAGTGTGGTCTCTGAACATTTTTGATAAATAATAGAAAGATGTCCTGATGCTGCAATCTACCCCATTGATTAGCATAGAGTGCAACTGACGATGCTCTGAAAAATCCCAATGGCGCATCACCGGACGTTCTGCCAATAATGGATTCAAGTCTCCATTACGTTCAAGAGACATTCGCACCGCTCCGCTGGCTAACAGATTATAGGGATACTTCCCGTCAATGCCCAATTCTCCAACAAACAAATCCGCTATTCCCCGTTCATAGTTGTCAAAACGGTAATGCTGCTTGCAAGCCCATTCGACAGGTTGATAATGGTGTTCATCGAATACCTTCACATTCTTCGGGTTCACAAACTTCGCAATATCAATCCGTTTGTCGTCATTTTCTTTGCCTATGATACTGTTGGCTATGTATATCAAGTCGGGGTACTGTCTGTGTAACGCTTGATAAATCTTCTCGTAACGTTCCCAATAAACAGGTCCGAAGTCTTCGTTTCCAATTTCAATGTACTTTAGAGGGAAAGGCTTCGGATGTCCGTTCTTTACACGTAAAGCCCCCCATTTGCTGGTTTCCGGACCGATTGCGTATTCTATGGCATCCAGTGCATCCTGAATATAAGCATCCAGATCAACGTCCGGTTGAATGAAATTCCAGGGAGAACTTTGCTTTACCCAACCTGTACAGATCATCCCTGTAGGGATTACGTACATAGCATCTGCTCCCAAATATTCGCACAATTCGTAAAACTCATGATAACCAATTCCATCTGTACGGTAGTAAGGCGCCCATTTACTCCATTGTCCCGGTCGATTTTCAATGGGACCTATTGTCTTTTTCCAGTGGTACATGGTAGCTTCATTCACCCCATGCACAATACATCCGCCGGGAAAACGAATGAAATCCGGTGCATATTCTTTCAAGTTCTGCATAATATCCGCCCGAAAAACTGATTTTCCATTGTCCCATGTATCAGAAGGGAATAAAGAGACGACATCCAGTTGGAATTGCCCTTTACCTAACGGCTGAATGGCAAGCATCCCCCGTTTGACATCTTTATCAGGTTTTAATGTTCCGGTAAGTTTCGTCCACTCTTTACCCTTTACATCCAAAACAAGCTGAGTACTGACCGGTTTACCTTGTTCGTCTACCAGCATAACTTGAAGAAGAGCTGTATAATTTTTGCTTTTTATATACATGGAAAGATGATAAGATACCTCCTTTCGTAGATTCATACCGTAATATCCCCGATTTAGAATCATTGCCTCCGGATTGTTTGCAATATCTTCAGTCACGTTGACCAGCATTGAATACTTATTCTCCTTATTCAGAGGATTTTCTTCTGTACGGCTAATGAAAATGGGAGTATAAGACAGAGGATAAGTGTTCCATCCGATCAGAGGGTCTACATGAAATACATCTTTGTTTTTTCCACGCGGATTCGGTACATTCTGATAAAGCCCATTTTTGACCGCCAGATCTGCGGGTGGAGTTGCTTCTTCGAATGAACGGTTGCGTACCAGTTCGGCATGCAAGGCACCTTCTCCTATCATACCAATCTCTTCATAATGGAACCCATATTGGACACGGCTTACTTTGCGTGTTTTCTGTTTGTCGATATGCAAAACACCCTCATGAGTATCATTTACCTGGCTTCCTGTTATCGGCTGGATAAACATAAAACAGCACAGGCAATACACTGCCGTTCTGCAAAATTTTGTTTTCATGGTCTTTTCATTTGGTTTACGATACAAATGTAGAGAATTCAAAGAATAAACATTCGTAACATCATGTTCAATATAAGGAAGCATGTATTGTTTGAGCCCATAAAGCTTCGATTGTGCACATAATTTCTAATGGAATATACATTTGTACTAGAAAAACCGATAGAAAAAAGACTATCTTTGAGCGTTAAACAAGGAGTAGAATCAGATATGAAAAGGAGTACACTCAAAAATCTTATATCGGTAGCAGTTTGTTTATTATTCCTGCTTCATCCGACATTTGCGGAAGGAAAAATCCAATATAATAATGTCCGCTTCAAACAGCTAAGCATTACAGAAGGGCTTTCTCATAATACTGTCAATGCCATATCTCAGGACAGTAAGGGATTTATGTGGTTTGGCACCAGGAATGGATTATGCAGATATGATGGGTATAATATTACCCGGTACTTTCACGAAGAAGGGGATTCCACTACAATCAGCCATGATTTTATCACCAAACTATATAATGACCCCTGCCGGAATGTCCTCTGGATTTCTACGGAGCAAGGAATCTGCAAATACAATCCCCAGAATGAACAATTCACACGCTATCACATAGAGGGAAACAATAAGAACAGTGTCTTATTTCTGAACACGTCTGACAGCAGATTGCTGACCGGATGCAGTAACGGCATCTATCAATACGATAATGAAAAAAACAGCTTCACTCCTTTTATATTAAATGAAGGAAAAGGAGAAAATATTCGTGGACTGGTAGAAGACTCAAACAATGTTCTATGGATAAACAGTAACAAAGGGGTGAAACGCTATAATCTAAAGAAGGAACAATTTGAACCACTGCCTCTGAACATCCGTCCATTTTTGGAAACGTGCATTCAATTAGTTATGTTGCCTGGCAATCAGTTGTTATTCAATACACCTCAAGAGGTATTTGTGTACAATATCAATAATGATTCGCTGTATCCTCTGGCCGCGATCAAGGATATCAGACAATTCAGATGTGCAACAACTGATACTATGAACAACATCTGGCTGGGAACCGAAAATGGAATTTTCATTTATGACCAGACCTTTCGGTTAGTGACTCACTATCAGCAGTCGGAAAGTGACTTGAGTAATCTGAACGATTCTCCTATTTATAGCCTTTTTGAAGATTACAATCATAACATGTGGGTTGGAACCTATTTCGGTGGTGTGAATTATTTTATATATGCTTCGGATCAGTTCCGGATTTATC
>OHAA01000866.1_pt1 | contig 17275 bp, 18 predicted proteins | sample 1606051 | NCBI WGS metagenome assembly OHAA01 (sample SAMEA3541493, study PRJEB24748) | human gut metagenome | biome: human gut; feature: human-associated habitat; material: faeces | place: China | collected 2012
AAAATGTATCTTTGTCATAGTATAAAATGTTATGCTTAAAGATACAAAATCTTTATGCCGGTAACAAAGGGCAAGCTGTGAAAATGAAGACAGCTGTTTTTATTTAATAGGTTCTTCTACCTGCTCGCCGCAGCCACAGCCGCAATAGTCCTCATCGTCAGCATCAGAGCAGCAACCGCAGTCGCACTCTAAATCGTCGAAGTCGAACTCCAAGGATTCGCCGCAGTTAGGGCACTGAATACCGCCCTTCAGCAAAACATCCTCGGAAACGCAGATAGTTTCATTACAGGTGGGACAGGTGACCTCATAATATTCCTCATCCTCGCCGTCATCTTCATCCTCATCGTAGAAGTCCTGCTCCAGATAATACAAGTCCTCGTCTACCTCATCCAGCTGGTTGCCCATATCGTTCATGCTTTCCTCTAAGTCGGAAACCGTCAGGGCCATATCGTCCAACAGGCCGATGATCGCATTGATGACCTTGACCTCTTTTTCGTCAGCGTTCAGCTCCAACCCTTCTACAAGACCTTTGATGTACGCGGTTTTTTCTGTTAAAGTCATACCTGTACCTCCTTAAAATTCGTTTTGTTCGTTTCTGAATTGATTGGGCTTCCTTTCTTTCCGCTTCCTTCACAATCCACTTCCAAAAACAGGAAACCGCCAATGAATAGTATTGGTTAAGCGCGCTCCATATATTCGCCGGTACGGGTATCTACGCGGATCATTTCCCCTTCGTCGATAAACAACGGAACCTTGATCTCCGCGCCGGTTTCCAAAGTGGCAGGCTTAGTGGCGTTGGTAGCGGTATCCCCCTTAAAGCCGGGATCCGTCTTGGTCACCTGAAGCTCCACAAAGAACGGGGGCTCCACGCCGAACACGCTGCCCTTATAAGAAAGCACCTTGCACTCCATATTTTCTTTCACAAATTTAAAGTTGTCACCCAGCACGCTTTTGTTGATTGGCAGCTGCTCATAAGACTCCAAATCCATGAAATAATACAGATCTCCGTCGTTGTACAGATACTGCATATCCTTTCTGTCGATAAAGGCGGTGGGATATTTGTCGTTGGGATTGAAGGTCTTTTCCACCACGCTGCCGGTAATCACGTTTCTGATTTTGGTGCGGACAAAAGCCGCTCCCTTTCCGGGTTTAACATGCTGGAATTCTATAATCGAATATACATTCCCATCCATTTCAAAGGTAATGCCGTTTCTGAAATCACCTGCTGATACCATATATGATCCTCCAATACAAAATTATCTAATATAGAGTTTATCCTAAATCACCGTATTTTTCAAGTTTTTTCTCACAAATTATAAAAGAATCAACTCTTTTGATGATTTCGTAAAATTCTGATACCCGTTTTCTGTAATTACCACCATATCCTCGATCCTTACGCCAAACCGGTCCGGCAGATAAATTCCGGGCTCAACAGTCATCACTACGCCCGGCTCCAGGATATCCGGGCTGGACGGACCGCATCTGGGCTCCTCGTGGATTTCCAGACCTACGGAATGGCCGGTTGCGTGGCCGAAGCAGCGCCCATAGCCCGCTTGCGTGATTAAATCTCTGGCCGCGGCGTCCACCTCCTTACAGGACTTTCCAGGGCCAATCGCGGCCAAGGCGGCCAGCTGAGCCTTTAGGACCGTCTCATATACCTGTTTTTGTTCATCCGTCACCTGGCCGAGAGCCACTGTTCTCGTCATGTCGCTGCAATAATGGTGATAGACGGCACCAATATCCATTGTGATAAAATCGCCTTTTTCAACGGGCTTTTCCTCAGGCACGCCGTGAGGCAAGGAGCCGTTCTTTCCGGAAACCACGATCAAATCAAAGGAAACGCTTTCCGCGCCGTTTCTCCTCATAAAAAATTCGATTTCCAGCGCCAGCTCCCGTTCCGTGATTCCTTCCTTGATTTTAGCAAGGATGTGGGAAAAAGCGGCGTCGGTAATTTCTTGGGCTGTGTTCATCTCCCGAAGCTCTCCCGGCTCCTTGATCCGGCGCATCTGGTGCAGAAGCCGGTCTAAGGTTCGATCCTTAACCACCCTAGCCCCAGCCGCATGGAAAATCGTTTCCATCTGCTGGGCAGAGGACAAGGAAATCCCCTCATACTCTAATAAAATGCCCTTGAGCCCTTCCTGACGGGCAAGCTCCTTCAGCGTCTCCCCGATTTTGGAAAACTCCACCACCTTGCAATGGGAAACCTGCTTGCATGCAGCCTCATAATAACGGAAGTCCACAATAAAATAGGCTTCCCGCCGGGTGACCAGCACGTAGCCCGCCGAGGTTTCCATCCCGGTGAGATACAAACGGTTTGCCGGAGATGTGATCAACGCGCCGTCTACGGCCTGCTCTCCCACCGCCTCCGGCAAAAGCGACATTAGCCGCTCTGTTCTTTCCGCCATAACCGCCGCCTCCTTTCTGGCTTTTATCGATGCTTTTCAACGATTTTACAAAACACTTTTATCCATCTGTATTCTTTCATTTCAAAGTAAGCGCTTTAAAGCGTCGATAGCCAAAAAATAGCTGTTTTTTCCGAAGCCCGCGATCTGTCCGGCGCATACCGGCGAAATCACGGAATGGTGCCGGAATTCCTCCCGGGCATAAATATTGCTCATATGAACCTCTACAAAGGGAATCCGCAGGCAGGAAATCGCATCCCTCAGGGCATAACTGTAATGGGTCAGCGCTCCCGCATTGATGACCGCCCCATCGAACACATCCTTCGCCTCGTGGATTTTATCCACTAAAGCCCCCTCCCAATTGGACTGGAAGATTTCGCAGGCGCAGCCCGCCTTGTCTGCGTAGTCCCGAATCTGGGCGTCAATGCTCCCCGCTGTCTCCGTGCCGTAAATTCCTTTTTCCCGCACGCCGATCATATTTAAGTTCGGCCCCAGCAGTACCAATATCTTTTTCAACTTTCCTCACTACCTCCTGGCTTTTTTAACTCCGGCCCATTTTCGCTTTTTTGCGAAATCGCCGTTCCCACTTCCGTCTCAGCCGAAAGCTGGCGGTATTCTCCAGCTGAATCGGCTCCAGCAGCACTGATTTCATGCCGCATAGATTAGCCCCGATGATATCTGTAAATATTTGGTCTCCTACCACCAGGCACTGGCTGTTTTTCACTTGATTCCGCAAGCCTTTTTTTGCTTTTAAATATCCCCACGGCAGCGGCTTTGCCGCGAAATGGACAAAGGGCAACTGAAACTGGGCGGCAAAAGGTTCTACCCGCTCTCTAAAATTATTCGAAATAATAAAAAGCTGGAAGCCCTGTTCCACCAGATTTTGGGCCCAAGCCACCGAGCCCTCAAACGGAGACTGAGAGCCATGAGTCGATAGGGTATTGTCTACATCTAAAAACACAGCCCGGATTCCCAAGGAATTCAGCAGTTCTTCAGAGATATCCGTCACCCGTTTCAAAGCTACCGTAGGCAGAAAAAAAGACATAAAAACCTCCAATCAAAACCACGGGATGAACCCATAGCTTGCCCAGGCCCTCTGGGCCTATCTCTTGCGGCAGCCCCTTTGGTGGCCATTTTTGACCACCAGCTCAGCTGGTGGATGTATCCGGCCTTTTCGGCGGCATTAAAAAAGCGGGCAATCCTGCCCGCTTTTTCAAAACGCTTGAATTCAATTGGAGCAGCCGCTGTCATAAGCCTTTCGCAGCTTATTTAAACTTGCGCTTACGAGCTGCTTCAGACTTCTTTTTGCGACGTACGGAGGGCTTTTCATAAGCTTCTCTCTTACGCACCTCAGCAATAACGCCGGCTCTGGCGCACTGCTTCTTAAATCTTCTCAAAGCACTGTCCAAAGACTCGTTATCCTTAATTCTAATTTCAGCCATCTATTTCCCTCCCCTCCGTCGAACGACAGGGGTATTTGTGTCTCACGATACTAAAATATTATACAGTAGCGGATCTTAGGTGTCAAGGGCAATGTGTGAAAGTTCACAAATTTGTTTTATTCTCTAGGAAATAAAACCCTAATTTGGTAAATATTTACAATCTCCACTTGTTACACAACGCCCTGAAAAAACTCTCTAATTTCCACAGAACCGGCTCATTTTACCACAAGGTTGACCAGCTTTCCAGGCACGTAAATCTCCTTGAGAATAGTCTTTCCGCCGATTGCGGCGCAGATTTTCTCATCTGTCTTCGCCGCGGCAACGGCCGCATCCTTGGCCACATCGGCGGGCATGGAAAGCTTGCCGCGAACCTTGCCGTTTACCTGCACGACAATTTCTATGGTCTCATCCTTGCATTTATTCTCGTCATAGGCCGGCCACTGCTGCTGGCATACCATTTCCTCTCCCAGCTTATTAAGGCTCCACACCTCTTCCGTGACATGAGGGGCAAATGGGTTCAGCAGAATCGTAAACACCTTAAGCTCCTCCGGCGTGATAGAGCCGCTGTCATAAATATCATTAATCAGGGACATTAAGGCGGCGATCGCGGTATTGAACTTCAGGTTTTCAATATCCTCTCCCACCTTTTTGATGGTTTTATGGAAAGGAGTCTCCAGCGAGGCACGGATTCCGCCATCCTTTACCAGGATATCCTGCAAGTTCCAATAGCGCTCCACAAAGCGGCGGCAGCCGCGGATTCCAGCGGCGCTCCAGGGTGCGGCCTTCTCAAAGTCGCCGATGAACATTTCAAACAAGCGCATGGTATCGGCCCCGTATTCCTTGACGATGTCATCCGGGTTTACCACATTTCCTCTGGATTTGCTCATCTTCTCGCCGTTTTCTCCCAGGATCATACCATGGCTGGTGCGCTTGGCATAGGGCTCCGGCGTGGGAACAACCTTGATATCGTAAAGGAACTTATGCCAGAAGCGGCTGTAAAGCAGGTGCAGTGTGGTATGCTCCATTCCGCCGTTATACCAGTCCACCGGCGTCCAGTACTCCAGCGCCTGTTGAGACGCCAGGGCTTGATCGTTGCGGGGATCGGTATACCGCAGAAAATACCAGGACGAGCCGGCCCACTGAGGCATGGTATCGGTTTCCCGCTTGGCGGGGCCGCCGCAGTGGGGACAGGTGGTATTCACCCAATCGGTCATATTGGCTAAGGGAGATTCCCCATTTTCCGTCGGCTCATAAGAATCTACTTCCGGCAGGGTCAGAGGCAGCTCGCTCTCCGGCAGAGGAACATAGCCGCATTTCTCGCAATACACAATCGGGATAGGCTCTCCCCAGTATCTCTGACGGGAGAATACCCAGTCTCTCAGCTTAAAGTTCACCTTAGCGCGGCCTCTGTGATTTTCCGTAAGCCACTTGGTGATCTTCACCTTGGCCTCCTCTACAGAGAGGCCATCCAACAGCCCGGAGTTTACCATAATTCCTGTTGCACAGTCTGTAAAGGCTTCTTCCTGTACATTACCGCCCTTTACGACTTCGATAATGGGAAGGCCGAATTTCTTAGCGAATTCCCAGTCTCTGGTATCGTGGGCAGGCACCGCCATAATTGCGCCGGTGCCATAGGACACCAAAACGTAATCGGAAATAAAGATCGGGATTTCCCGGTCATTGACCGGATTGATGGCCTGTACGCCAAGCAGCTTTACACCGGTTTTGTCCTTAGCTACTTCAGTCCGCTCAAAATCGGACTTCTTCGCGGCCGCCTCCTGGTAAGCCCGCACCTCGTCCATATTCTGAATTTGACCAGCCCATTTTTCAATCATGGGATGCTCCGGGGAAATCACCATATAAGTCGCGCCGAACAGGGTATCCGGCCGGGTGGTGTACACGGTCAGCTTATCGCCTAGGGTGGTGTCAAAATCCACCTCCGCACCGGTAGAACGGCCGATCCAGTTTTTCTGCTGCGCCTTGACACGGTCCGGATAATCCACCAAATCCAAATCATCGATCAGGCGCTGAGCATACTCGGTGATCTTCAGCAGCCACTGGGATTTCACCTTTCGCACCACTTCGCTGCCGCAGCGCTCGCAAACGCCGTTGACCACCTCTTCGTTGGCCAGCACGCATTTGCAGGAGGTACACCAGTTTACGGAAGCCTCTTTTTTATACGCCAAGCCGTGCTTAAACAGCTGCAAAAAGATCCACTGTGTCCATTTATAATAGCTGGGATCCGTGGTGTTGATCTCACGGCTCCAGTCAAAGGAAATGCCGAGTGACTGTAGCTGCTGCTTAAAGCGGGCGATATTTTTCTTTGTCACCACCTCCGGATGGACGTGGTTTTTAATGGCAAAATTTTCGGTAGGCAGGCCAAAGGCATCCCAACCGATAGGATACAGCACATTATAGCCCATCAAGCGGCGTTTTCTCGCCACGATATCCAGAGCCGTATAGGATCTGGGATGGCCAACGTGCAGTCCCTGGCCGCTGGGATAGGGAAACTCGATCAGGGTGTAGTACTTGGGCTTGTCGGAGTCATTGCTCGCGTGGAATACGCCCTTTTCTTCCCATTGCTTCTGCCATTTTGCTTCCATGCCGGTATGATCGTACTTCAAAATTGAACCCCTCCTGTTTATTCCAGCACACTAGATAAATCTATCTGCTCGCCGTCCTGCCACAACCGCTCCAGGTCATAAAAGTCGCGAGTCTCTTTCAAAAACACATGAACCACTACATTGCCGTAATCCAAAAGAATCCAGGTATTGGAGCGGTGCCCCTCAATATGGTTAGGGGAAATTCCCAGCTGCTTGAACTGAAATTCCACCTCATCCGCCAGGGCCTTTACTTGGGTGCCGCTGCCGCCGGCAGCTATGACAAAGTAGTCGGCCAGGGTGGTAACCTCCCTGACGCCGATGGCTTGAATATCGATTCCCTTTTTGCTGTCTAAAATTTTGGCCGCTTCTTTCGCAAGCTCCAAGGATGTCATAAAAACGGGTCACTCCTTTTTCATAGCGAGTAAAATTTCATTATATGCTTCAAAGGTGTTGGGATGGATCAGCATTTTCCGCTTGGACAGATCGCACATGCTGAAGGAAAGGCCCTCCAGCATCACCCTTTCTAAGCTTTCCCGGGACGCCCTTCTCAGCTCGTCCACACCGGGATAATCCCGTTCCGCGGAAATAAAATCAGCGATGTAAATCACTTTTTCCAGGGTGGTCATTCCTTTGCGGGCGGTGGTATGGTACCGCACCGCGTTCAAAATATCCTCGTCCTCGATCCCCAGCTCATACTCCATAAAGCAGGCGCCGGAAACGGCGTGCCAAAGCTTTGGCGCTTGTTTTTCAATATCGCTTAATAGGATACCATAACGCTCCATCATTTGCAACTGCTCCGGATATGGGGTCTCCTTAGTAGCGTCGTGAAGTATGCCGGCGATTTTTGCCTTATGCGGATCGGCGCCGTATTTTTCCGCCAAATCCGCAGCACATTTCGATACGTTTACCGAATGCTGGTAACGGTAGTCTCCCAGGCGTTTCCGAATGATTTTTTTGCAGTCCTCGACCGTCATCGCTGATATGGACATGGAAAAACCTCCCCCATTTTTATTGATACAGGCGGCGTTCCCTGATATAGTCCGCCACCTGCTTGGGCACAAAAGGATCGATCGGCTCCCCAGAGCGGGTCCGTCTGCGGATTTCCGTAGAGGAAACCGGCATTAAGGGGATATCCAAAATTTCATATTGGAACAAACTTCCATATTGTAATTTTAACCGATTCGCGTGGTTTTGTAAAATAAAAATATCAGATTTTTCTCTGGGGGCCGCGCAGATCGTGGCAAGCTCAAAGATTTTTTCCGGCCGCCGCCAATCCTGAATGGTGAGGAACATATCCGCTCCCGTTAAAAAGTAGAATCTGGCTTCAGGATTTTCCCCGCTTAAAAATTCCAAAGTGTCCGAGGTATAGCTGGGGCCGGACCGCCTGATCTCCAGGTCGGACACCTGAAATACCGGACTGCTCCGCGCCGCCAGCCGGCACATTTCCAGCCGGTCCTCGGTTGAGGCCATATCCGCCGCCCGCTTATGGGGAGGGATTCTGGTGGGGATGATCAGCACCTTGTCAAAATGAAGCGTCTCTGAAAAATCCAAGGCCATTTTTAAATGGGCGTTGTGGATAGGATTAAAGGTTCCCCCTAAAATTCCAATTCGCTGTTCCATAACGCTCCCTTATTTTTTCGGCAGTACAATCACCGGTTTTTTCTCATTTCTTCGGTATAAAATAAACTTTGTGCCGATCACCTGGACCACTTCGGCTCCGATTTGCGAGGCGATCTCCTCCGCCGCTTCCCGGGAGGATAACGGCGAGGTCTCCAGGCACTTGCCCTTGATGATTTCTCGTGCGGTGATGGCGTCATCCGCCTGCTTCAGAATTTCCGGGCTCATGCCGCCCTTGCCCACCATTAAAATAGTATCCAGCGGGTTTCCCAATCCTCTGAGATAGGCCCTTTGCTTGCTTGTTAACATTCCTTAGCTCCTTCCAGCGTTTCTCTCAGCGCCGCTTTTAATTTTCTTAGGGCGGCGCCGCGATGGCTCACAGCGTCCTTTTCCTCCGCCGTCAGCTCGGCGAAGGTTTTTCCGCCCTCTACCACAAACACCGGGTCATAGCCGAACCCGCCCTCTCCAGCCGGCGCGTACGCGATTTTTCCCGGGCACTCTCCCCGCACCATTAGCTCTTTTCCATTTGGGAATAAGCAGCAAATGGCGGAGACAAACCTGGCGGTTCGTTTTTCCTCCGGTACATTCTCTATGTTTTTCAAAAGCTTTTGCACCTTTTCCTCGTCGGTGGCGCCCGGGCCGCCATAACGGGCGGAATACACCCCTGGCTCTCCGTTTAAGGCGTCCACCATCAGGCCGGAATCGTCGGCGATCGAGGCCTTACCGGTCAAGTCCAAGGCCGCCTTTGCCTTAATATAGGCGTTCTCCTCAAAGGTAGTGCCGGTTTCCTCCACATCTCCTAAATCGGCGCCGGCCTGCTTCGCGGTCAGAACCTCGATCCCAAGCTCCTTTAAAATGCGCTCCATTTCATCCCGTTTTTTTAAATTATTGGTCGCCATGACAAACTGCATGGTAAGCCACCTCTTTATTCATTTTATGTTCATGCAAGCAGTCCTTTTTCAGACAGAAGCGTGCAAAGAAAAAATATTTTTGTCCACGTCTCTGCTTGCGCGTTTCTCTTTTTCCGTTTGATTCCGAGCAGCGCACAGCGTTTTCGTTCCGCTCATCCGGGTGAAAATTTTTCATTTTGCTTTTTCAGCGTTCGCGGCGCGTAAAGCCGCTCAATATTATTTTCTCCGGTTTCCTGCTTCAGACTTGCTCCGGCTCGAACAGAGCGTTGGCGAAATCCTCCGGGTCGAAGGGCTGAAGATCGTCGATCTGCTCCCCTACGCCGATAAACTTTACCGGAACATTCAAATCCTCCTTGATGGCGATGACCACGCCGCCCCGGGCGGTGCCGTCCAGCTTGGTCAGCACAATGCCGGTAATGCCGCAGGAATTTTTAAATTCCCGAGCCTGGTTCACAGCATTTTGGCCGGTGGCCGCATCCAGCACCAGAAGAATTTCCTTTTCCGCCTCCGGCAGCTCCCGGTCGATGATCCTGCCGATTTTGCTCAGCTCGTCCATCAGATTCTTTTTGTTGTGAAGCCGCCCCGCGGTATCGCAGATAATCACATCCGCGTTCCGGGATTTCGCCGCCGAGATTGCGTCGAACACCACCGCGGCTGGGTCGGAGCCTTCGCCTTGTTTTACCAGGTCGGCGCCGGAACGGTCCGCCCAGACCGCCAGCTGGTCGATGGCTGCCGCCCGGAACGTATCCGCCGCCGCGATCACGACCTTTTTCCCTTCCCGGGTCAGACGGGCGGAAATTTTACCGATGGTGGTGGTTTTTCCTACGCCGTTGACCCCGATCACCAGAATAATGGAAGGCTTGGTTGCCAAATGGAGGCTGGTATCTCCTTCCAGCATTTCCCTTACCACGTTACGAAGCATTCCCATGATCTGGTTAGGGTCTTTTACGCCGTCGCGCTTTACTCTGGCTTTCAGTTCCTCACAAATGCGCTGAGCCGTATTGATGCCCACGTCTCCCATCACCAAAAGCTCCTCCAGCTCTTCAAACAGGTCGTCGTCAATTTTCGTAAAGGATTTCAGCATAGAGTCAATCTGCCCCACTACGCTGTCCCTTGTCTTTTTTAAGCCTTCTTTGATTTTACTGAATAATCCCAACAGGACTTCCTCCTTTTGTTACGCTTTCATGCCCAGCTTGGCTTCGATCTCAGACGCCCGCAGCTCTAGGAGCTTCGAAACGCCCTCATCCTGCATGGTAACGCCGTAAAGCACATCGGCTTCCTCCATGGTGCCCCGGCGGTGGGTGATGACGATAAACTGGGTATTGTCGTTCATTCTGCGGAGATACGAGGCGAACCGGGTGACATTCACGTCATCCAGTGCGGCCTCGATTTCGTCCAGCACGCAAAACGGCGCCGGGCTGACCTTCATAATGGAGAAGTAGAGACAGATAGCGACCAGGGCCTTTTCGCCGCCGGACAGAAGCTCCAAATGACTGACAATTTTTCCCGGAGGCTGGACATAAATGTCGATGCCGGAATTTAAAATGTCCTCCGGGTCGGAAAGCTTCAGCTGGGCCCCGCCTCCGCCGAACAGCTCCTGAAAAGTAGCGCCGAAATGCTTGTTGATCTCCTCAAACCGGGCAACAAACAAGGAACGCATATTCTGCGTCAGATCCCGGATCAGCTTAAGCAGCTCCTCCCGGGATTTCTCCACGTCTCCTACCTGCTCCTGCATAAAGAGGTACCGTTCGGAAACCTCCTGATATTCCTCGATGGCGGCCACATTGACGGTGCCCAGGCTTTTAATTTTACTTTTCAGCTCATTCAGCCGCTTTTGAGCCTTGCCCGGCTCCTCTATCCGGCCGACGGTTTCCTCCGCCTGTCTCCGGGTCAATTCATATTCTTCCCACAGGCGGCTGATAATTTCATCATATTCCTTTTGGAGATTGGCTTTCCGTTCCTCCAAGCGGGCCAGCTCCCGGCCGGTAAGCTCTCTTTGAGACTGCTTTTCCCGTTCCTCCGCCCGCAGACGGGCGGACTGTTTTTCCAGCTCCAGCCGCTCCTGATTCAGCGCTTCGATGGATTTCTCCACTCCGGCGGCTTGTTCTTTCAGCTTCTGAGCCTGGGTCAGGCACTGAGCAATCTCCTTTTGCAGTTCCCCATTCTTTTGTTTAAGCTCCTGAATTTCCTCCTCCAGCTGGGTAATCCTTCCGGCTTCCCCCTGCCTGCGGCTTTCCATGGAAGCGATCTCAGCCTCTAAGGAGGATTGATCCTTTTCCAGAGATAAGAGTCCCATGCGAAGCTCCTGCATCCTTTGGGAGATTCCTTCCCGCTTTTCGCTGAACTCCACCTGGCTTCCGGTGATTTTGGAAAGCTTTTCCTCGATTACGGAAATTTCATGTTCCGCTTCCTCCTGGACCTTGCGGGATGCCTCCAAGGCCGCCCTTAATTCTTTCAGCCGTATCTGAGACTGATCCCGTTCCTTTTGCAGGTCCTCAACCGCCCTTTGCAGATTTTCCCGCTCCGCCCGGCGGTTCTTCTGTTCCGCCTCCAGACGGATCCGCTCTTCCTGGGCGGAGGACAGCTCTCCCTGGGCGCCTAACAGCGCCGCCTCGTTTTTAGAAACCTCCGCCTGCAGCTGATGATACTCCTCCTGGGCCTTTTTCAGCTTTTCCTGAAAAACGGCCGCTTCCTTTTCATACTTTTCTATTTCGCCTACCCGGCTCAAGAGCCCCGAATTTCTGGCCAGCGAGCCTCCGGTCAGGGAGCCGCCGGCGTTAACCACCTGGCCGTCCAGGGTGACGATCCGGAACCGGTAGTGGAACTGTTTGGCAATGGCCACAGCGTCGTCCAGGCTTTCCGCCACCGCTACCCTGCCCAGCAGGGAATCGATGACGCCCTGATACTGAGCGTCAAACCGGCAAAGCCGGCTCGCAACGCCCACAAAGCCCATACAGTCCTCCAGGCCCGGCTCCTTCAGCACGTTTCCTTTAATAGTGGACAAGGGCAGAAAGGTAGCCCGTCCGCTGTCCCGCTGCTTTAAAAGCTGGATAGCCCTTTTCGCATCCTGCTCGGTGCTCACCACCAAATTCTGCATAGCGCCGCCTAATGCAGTTTCGATGGCCACAGCGTATTCGCTGGAAACCTGGAACAGGCGGGACACCGGTCCATGGACACCGGATAAGGCTCCCCTCTGGGATTCCTTCATGACCGTTTTTACGCTTTTTTGAAAGCCCTCCAGGTTTCTCTCCAGCTCTCTCAGCAAATTCGCCCGTCGAAGCTTTTCCTGTGCATCCAGGGAAAGCTGGTCGGCAAGCTTTTTGCTGTCCGCTAATTTCCCCCGCCTGGAATCCAAGCGGAGTTCATAGCCCTTGACTGTGTTGGCAAGGCCGCCGATCCGGTCATTGGTATCGTCCAGCATTTGCTGGTAATCCTTGAGCGCTTCATTGGTCTGATGCAGGCCGCTGAGCCGCTGGGCAATATCCGCCTGCACCTTGGCAAGGCGGGCTTCAATCTCACTGATGGAGGAGGCCGCCGTGACCCCGGTCAGCTTGGCCTCTCCGGCCTTTTCCGTCAGCAAAGCGATTTCCCCGCTGAGGGCCTCTCCCTCTGTCAAGTATTTTCCCGCTTCCTCCTGCAAGGATAACAGCTCCTGCTCACAGGCAGCCAAGGCATTTTGATCTTCCGCCTCCCGGCTCTTTTTTTCTAAAATCAGCGCCCGGCGCTTCTCAATTTCCGCGTCGATGGAATCCGCCGAGGAACTGGCCTCCTGAATCTGAGCCTCCACTCTGGAGATCAATTCCTCGTTATGGGAAATGTCGCTGTTCAGCAGGCTGGCTTCGTGCTCCTTTTCCCCAGAAAGCTCCTGAAGGCTTTGAATTTCCCGCCGGCGCTCATCCACTTTAGCAGCGTGGGAGTTCATCTCTAAAAAGATCGTTTCCTCCCGGGCCTGAATCTCCTGAATCTGATTCTCAACCTCCTCATCCTGATTTCTGGCCACCAGGATTTTATCCTCCTGCTCCCGCAGGACTTTTCCCGATTTTTCCAGGGTATTCAGCCACAGGCCGATCTCCAAAACCCGCTTTTCGTCTGCGTAGGCCAAATAGTCCTTGGCCTTTTTCGCCTGCTCCTCCAAGGGGCCTACCCGGGCTTCCAGCTCGGACAGGATATCTCTCAGCCTGAGCAGGTTTTCCTCAGTCTGATTCAGCCTTTTCTCCGCTTCCCCCTTGCGGTAGCGGTACCTGGAGATTCCAGCGGCCTCCTCGAAGATTTCCCTCCGGTCCTCAGAACGGGAGGCCACGATGCTGTCGATTTTGCCTTGGCCGATAATCGAATAGCCGTCCCGTCCCAAGCCGGTGTCCATAAACAGCTCATGAATATCCTTCAGCCGTACAACCGCTTTGTTAATCAAATACTCGCTGTCTCCGGAACGATAGTACCGGCGGGTGATGGCCACCTCATCCTCCCCAAAGGGAAGCCTTCTGTCCCTATTGTCGATGGTAAGGGTCACCTGGGCGTAACCCTGGGATTTTCTCGCTGGAGTGCCGTTGAAAATAACATCCTCCATTCTGGAGCAGCGCAGGGTTTTGCAGGACTGCTCTCCCAAAACCCAGCGGATGGCGTCGCTGATATTGCTCTTTCCGCTGCCGTTAGGTCCTACCACGGCGGTGATTCCCGGTCCAAAGGAAAGCTTAGTCTGATCCGGAAAGGTTTTAAAGCCTTGCAGCTTTAGTGATTTTAATAGCACGATCTCACCTGCACTTAACTTCTATTTCTCCCGAAGGAATCGACGGGTCCGGCACCGCCCGGGCGTCGATCCCCTGTTCCCTCAGCTTCTGTATGTTCTCACGCTTTTGTCCCACAATCTGGGAAAGCTCCCTTGGGTTGCCCAAAATTTCAATGGCAGACGGCTTCTGTCCCATAGCGCAAATGCGAGCTAAAATGTCCTTATAAAACAAATAGGACTGGCATTTTTCCCGGAACGCCGGGTGATAAGCTCCAGCTAATAGGTTCCGTTTCAGCTCCAAGGCGTCGTGAAGCCCCAGGCGGATTACATCGATTTTATTCTGCCGGAACAAACGCAGCAATCCGGCGCATAAGGGAATGGACTGTTCCGCGTCAGGCGGGCTGTAAAGGCCGGCCTCATAGTATTCCCCCAGCTTGGTGCCCTTCAGCACCACGGTAGGGTAAATTCTGACGCAATCAGGCTTGCATAAGACTAATTTTTTTCCGGTTTGCCAATCGGATTCCGGAGAACTGCCATAAAGGCCCGTCATCATCTGAAGCCCTAACGAAAATCCATATTCCCGAATCATCCGGGAGGCGTTGACCACGTCTTGGGCGGTATGTCCCCGCTGGTTGAGAACCAGCACCCTGTCGTCCATGCTCTGGGCGCCCAGTTCGATACTTTTCACCCCATACTGTTTCAGCCGCTCTAAAACCGGAGGGTCGATAGCATCCGGCCTGGTGGAAATCCGGATACCGGAAAAATCCCCCCGCTTTACGAAGGGGTAGGCGGCTTTCAAAAGCGACTCCTGATAGGCCGGAGGCACCGCGGTAAAGCTGCCGCCGAAAAAAGCGATTTCAGACGCCTTTTGCTTTCCCCTCAGCGCCTGCCGCGCATCCTCTAGAACAGCGGCGACCTCGCCAGGCTCAACCCGCCTGCTCTCACCGGTGATGCTTTTCTGATCGCAGAAGCTGCACTGATGAGGGCAGCCCGCATGAGGAATAAAAAACGCCACATTGCTGTGTTTAATAGCCCATCAGCTCCAATGCTTCCCGAGCAGCCTGTTGTTCAGCTTCCTTTTTGCTTCTGCCTCCGCCTTTCCCGATGACATTGCTGTTCAAATGAACCTCAACAACAAAATGCTTATTATGATCCGGACCGCTTTCCCCCACCAGCACATAGTTAAGCTTTTCCTCCGGATTTTGCTGGACGATCTCCTGCAAAGCCGTTTTATAATCCTTAAAGGCCTTGGGCTTGGGATTTTCCATTTCCGGGACGGTAAAGCGCAAGACGAACTCCCTGGCCTTTTCCATGCCGCCGTCTAAATAAATCGCCGCCAGCACTGCCTCAAAGGCGTCGGCCAAAATAGAGGACCGCTCCGCTCCGCCGGAATTTTGCTCGCCCCGGCTGAGCCGGAGGAAGCTCCCGATTTCCAGAACCCTGGAAAAGCGCTGGAGGGATTTCTCGCACACCAGGGAAGCCCGCATTTTGGTCAGCTCGCCTTCCGGCAGATGGGGGCAGTTTCGGAAAATATAATCGGACACCACGATACTTAAAACCGCGTCCCCCAGAAATTCCAGCCGCTCGTTGCTGCGGGTGCCGTTATGGGCCTCGTTGGCATAGGAGGAGTGGGTCAGGGCGGTTTTCAGCAGCTTCGGATTCTGAAAGGCGTAACCTAAATTCTCTTCCAGCCGCCGGAAGTCCCAGCCCGATGCTTTTGTGTTTTCCTGCTTACTCATTGCTATCCATTCCCTTCAGCGATTGCAGTGACTCGTTAATCTCCTCTACCACGCCGCCCTTTACATAAGCCGCCGTTAAACGGAGGGCGTTTTTAAAGGTTTTCGCTTTCGCGCTGCCATGGGCTTTAAATACCGGCTTGGCTACGCCCATAATCGGCGCGCCGCCGTATTCGTTGTAATCCATAGCCTTTTTTAGCTCCTTCATGTCGCTGTAAATCATGCCCGCCGCGATTTTCGTCTTTAGGTTCTTGGTCAAAATGCCCTTGATTTTGTTCATCAGCGTCATGGCTACGCCTTCATAAAGCTTCAAAATCACGTTGCCGGTAAACCCGTCGCATACCACCACGTCCGCCGCGTCCTCGGGAATATCCCGGGCTTCGATGTTCCCGATAAAATTCACGCCGGTCTGCTTTAAAAGCTGAAACGCCTGGTGCTGCAGTTCTCCGCCCTTATGATCCTCGGTGCCTACGTTGGCAAGGCCGACCCGGGGATTTTTTACCCCCATGACCTTTTCCATATAAATCGACCCCATCACACCGAATTGCTGGAGCATTTCCGGCTTCGACTCCACGTTCGCCCCGCCGTCGATCAGCATGAAAAAGCCTTCGTTTTTCGGCATGATCGGCGCGAACGCCGGACGCTTAATCTTGGGAATCCTTTTTACGATTAAGGTAGAGCCCACCACCAGGGCGCCGCTGTTGCCCGCGGAAATGAAAGCGTCTCCGTTTCCTGCGGCGAGCTGCCGCAGGCCCTCCGCCATGGAACTTTGAGATTTCGATTTCATAATATCCCCGGCGTGGTCTTCCATGGTAATGATATCCGGGGTATCCACGAGCTCCATTCTGTCCAGAGAAATCTCGTTTTCCTCAGCAACCCGGCGGATCTCCGCTTCCCTGCCGGTAAGCATAACGTCCAAATCATATTCGGCAACCGCCTGGGCGCATCCCTTTAAAATCTCCAAAGGGGCGTTGTCTCCTCCAAACGCGTCAACAATAATTTTCATATCCTCGCAGTACGCTCATTCCGCTCTATAAAAAGCTTGAACGGCGTTCCCGCTTTCCCACCTTTCTTTGTGGCCTATACTCCGCTATTTATGATTTTCTCGATACGCTCGAGCGATCTCTCCGCCAAGGCGCCGTACCGCCGGCGCTTATCCCGGATAGGTTCCTGAAGCGGCGGCAAAATTCCAAAATTAGCCCCCATCGGCTGGAAATCCTTAACCGATTCGTCACTGATATAGTGGCTTAAGGCACCCATCATGGTTTCTCTCGGAAGAACCAGCGTTTCTCTGCCCTGGCAGCGCCGAACCGCGTTCTTCCCGGCTAACAGGCCCGAAAACATCGCGGCTAAGTATCCTTCCAGCCCTGTGAGCTGCCCGGCAAAAAACAGGTCTGGCCGTGTTTTCATGGAAAAATCCCGGCGCAGCAGCCTTGGAGAATCGATAAAGGTATTCCGGTGCATGACCCCATATCGGACGAATTCAGCATTTTTCAGGGCCGGGATCATGGAAAACACCCGACTCTGCTCCGGAAACCTCAGGTTTGTCTGGAAGCCCACCAAATTGTACAGGGTCTTTTCCCGGTTTTCCTGCCGCAGCTGCACCACTGCCCAAGGGCGATGGTTGGATTATTCACATCAAACTCATGGACCGGCGCTCTCTCCGCCCGGATCAGCTCCTGATAAAAGGCCTCATACTGCTCTTTGTTCATTGGGCAGTTGAGGTAAGCGTCATCCTCGCCCTTATCGTACCGGGATTGGGTGAACGCCTGGGACAAATCTACGCTGCCGTAGGTGACAATCGGCGCCGCCGCGTCAAAAAAGCTCAGCGAACCCCC
>OHAA01000868.1_pt1 | contig 17242 bp, 28 predicted proteins | sample 1606051 | NCBI WGS metagenome assembly OHAA01 (sample SAMEA3541493, study PRJEB24748) | human gut metagenome | biome: human gut; feature: human-associated habitat; material: faeces | place: China | collected 2012
AGTCGAATAGTTCATGGATGGAAGCTGTCTGCATGAATACTCGTTTATGTGGATATAAGGATTTCGCGCCTCCTGATTTTTATGATTATTTGGAGAAGTTCTTTATGAAGCTCCAAAACGAGGGAGAAACTGTTAAATCACCCCAAGATGCAAAATCGCATTTTGCCCGATGGCTGAAAATTGAACTTGAAAAACAACGGAACAATGGAAACAACAATAGGCGCAATTATACAGACAAACAGGAAGCTAACGCCTACGCTCTTAGCTTGCTACAACAACATAAGCGAGACCTCGAAGAAGGCTTGGCTGACCAAATGGAAAGACCGTTCTGAGGTTGAAAGAGTATTTTCACCGGTCCAGTGGGGATATGCCCTTCAAAACCCGGAAAGGGCTTATATGGCAGATTGCCCTTCACTGATGCAGTATGATGCGCTTTACGGCTGTGGCTCTTCCGAATACTGGATCGACATACAGGTGTCCGGCATATTCGGGGCTTCCAACAGCAAGGAAAAAGGCGTTGCCGACGGGATAAGAATCTTTTGCCAATCCTTTGCCTCACAGGCCAAGGCTTACAAGCTTTCCGAACTGATGCTGTTTTTCGCACGCTACAAGGCCGGGAAGTATGACAATTCATTCGCGTCTTTCGATGCCAGAAGAATAGGCAATGCTTTCTTCAAGGAGTTCAATTCCGAAAGGAATTATGAGCTGGACGCGATAAACCGAAAAAGGGTGCAGGATGAAATAGAGAACAGAAAATTTATTCCACCTGAAGGATATTCTTCTTTGACTTTGTACAACGAATTGAAACGTCGGGCGGAATCCGGGGACGAGGAAGCCGTGAAAATACTGACAGTATGGCAAAGAAAGTCAAACCGGAATCCGTATATGTAAAATGCCGGAATTGCAAGAATGCTTCGAACTTCGGGGACAATTCTGCGTATTGTAAGGCTAAAGGACATAGAGTGTGTGCCTGTGACAGATATGGGCAAATATGCAATAGTTTTCAAAAAAAAGAATTATAACGAAATAGGAGAAAATTATGAATATCGAGATGCAGACAAAGATACGTGAATGGGAAGCGGAACGCGACAGAAACCTGCGCATACACTGTCCTCTTGTAGCTGCCAAATTCCAAAGATGGATTGACAGAGCGAAAAAAGAGGACGGAAACAAGAATACAAACAACAAGAAAGGGGGCAATCCATGAGAAATAAGCTAACCGTAAACGACCTCCCCGCGGATGTGGTGGAACGGATGAAAAAGATGATCAATGAGGACAGGCAGATGCTGAAGCTGAGGGAAAGGCACGCTTCCTTTCTCAGGTCACACCGCTATATGGAGGCAATGAAACTCAAACAGATTATGGACGGTATAGAAACACGTGTCATAAACCAATACCTTTCCGAATATGAGGGGATGTCGGAATCCATGGATAATTTCATGCGTGAAATGTCGGAAGAGGACAGGGAAGAGATAAACGTCCTTACCAACAGTATCATCATGCTGTGCGATATGGTTGAGACCTTTACGATGGACTGTAACGAGATTTTAAAAAAATATCATCCTGATTACCGTATAGAGATGTTTGACAAGGTTTCCGAATGCGGGAAAGCCGCCAAAGCTCAGGTGGACTTCATGTCAAAAAGCACGGATATGGTTTACCAGTGTGCCTTTGCCGAGGATGCGGACAAAATAACAGAGATGGTTAGGAACAAGGTCAAGGCTTTCATCAGAAAGCTGAAACGAAGGAAAAAGGCGGAACATGAAAACTGCTGACGGTTATCCTGTGGTATGTTACGGTGTAAAAGGTAAATACAATATACATCGCATCTGCCGCCGTTGTGCCATAACCGTAAATACGATTCGATTCCCGAAAAGCCATGCTACAGGCTTCATGGAATACACCTGTTGGGCAGAAGAGAATGCCCGATCTTTGAACAAAAAATTATCGCAATATCAAAATAACGAAAGATAAACAATATCATGGAACAGAAAATAAAGGCTTATAAAGCATTTGATAAGGATTTATCTTGTAGAGGATTTAAGTATAAGGTAGGTAAGGAGTATGAAGAAACAGGCTACATAAAGGCATGCGAGAAAGGTTTTCATGCGTGTCCTTATCCTCTGGATGTTTTTGGTTACTATGCGCCAGCCGGGTCAAGGTTTTGTGAGGTTGAGCAGAGTGGTAAAATAGACGATTCAGAAAGTGACAAGGTTTGTTCTTCAAAAATAAGAATAGGTGCTGAGCTTGATATAAGGGGGCTTGTGAAAGCAGCTGTATCTTATGTCAAGGAACGCTGTACTAACGAGTATAATGCGGAACCGGGAAAACCTGCCACGGCTGGTTATAGAGGTGCTGCCACGGCTGGTAATTGTGGTGCTGCCACGGCTGGTAATTGTGGTGCTGCCACGGCTGGTGATAGTGGTGCTGCCACGGCTGGTAATTGTGGTGCTGCCACGGCTGGTTATAGAGGTGCTGCCACGGCTGGTGATAGAGGTGCTGCCACGGCTGGTAATTATGGTGCTGCCACGGCTGGTAATTATGGTGCTGCCACGGCTGGTGATAGTGGTGCTGCCACGGCTGGTGATAGTGGTGCTGCCACGGCTGGTGATAGTGGTGTTGCCACGGCTGGTTATAGAGGTGCTGCCACGGCTGGTTATAGAGGTGCTGCCACGGCTGGTGATAGTGGTGTTGCCACGGCAAGAGGGAAGGCTTCAACAGGATCTAATGGTTTGTCAGTAGCAAGAGGGAGAAATGTTCAGGCAAAAGGCGGAATAGGTGCAATTTTGGTCATAGCTGAGGAAAGGGATGATACGTATGATATTGTTGATTGGAAGGCTGTAGTAGTTGATGGTGAGGTTGTCAAGGCTGATACATGGTATAGACTGGAAAACGGTGAGTTAGTGGAAGTTGATTAACAGTTGACTGATAGAGCAATTAGAATTTAATTGCGAATAATTACCATTTACCTGACATCAGGAAAATGGTTCAAAACAGGAACGAATATGAATACATTTTACATGGTATTTGTGGAAGGGTGTGCTACCCCAGCTTGCAAACATGACAGCTTGGATAGTGCGGAAAAAGAAGCGAAAAGGCTTGCAACTCTTTTAAAAAAGAAAGCATACGTTTTGTGTACTATAAAATCAGTTGAAGATACTCAATACAAAATTGAGGATTGCAGACCTGGTGAAAGTGATTTACCATTTTAATTTATATGGAAATGCAAAAACATAAATTCCCCTATAATTGGAGGCTTTCAGAAGCCAAATTCACGAAAGATAAAGGCAAAGTGTTTTCTTGCTTTGCGTGTGGTGGTGGCTCTACAATGGGTTACAAGTTAGCCGGATTTGATGTAATTGGCTGCAATGAAATAGATCCCAAAATGATGAAATGCTACATTGAAAACCATAACCCTCAATATACTTTCTTAGAAGATATTCGCAATTTATTACATAGAGAAGATCTTCCCGAAGAGTTGTACAACTTGGAAATATTAGACGGTTCACCACCTTGTAGTACATTTAGTATATCTGGCTCTCGTGAGGATGCTTGGGGTAAAGAAAAGAAATTCAGAGAAGGACAATCTGCACAAGTTCTTGATACGCTTTTCTTTGATTTCATAGCTTTAGCAAAGGTATTGCAACCAAAAGTTGTAGTAGCCGAAAATGTGAAAGGTTTACTTATGGGAAGTGCAATAGACTATGTTAGGCGCATATATAAAGATTTTGATAACGCTGGCTATTATTGTCAGCATTTCCTTCTTGATGCGTCAAAGATGGGTGTTCCTCAGAAAAGAGAACGGATCTTCTTTATTTGCATTAGACATGATTTAGGGATCAATTTTTTGAATGTATCTAATCTGTTTAACATGGAGCCATATATTAACATGGATTTTAAAGAAGAGCCTATTATTTATGGTGAATTTTCAGATTATCAAGGCAAGGAAATTAATTCTCCAAAATTACGTGAATTATGGGATGCCCACGAACCTAAAGATTATGACTTGGCAAGTGCTTGTATAAAACTACGTGGGAAAAGAGGCTTTTTCAATTATATACTATTAAAAGAGGATTGTGTACCCCCCACTTTTATAGGAGGACACGGAACCATGATGACAGAAAAGGAGCCTAAATTTCTCAGTAAAAATGAGATACTAAAAATATCAACATTCCCACTTGATTATAAGACTAAAAATCAAAATGAACTTGAATATTTATGCGGAATGTCAGTACCACCCGTAATGATGGCTCAGATAGCCACACGTATTTATGAACAATGGTTGTCGAAATTATGAAAGGAATAACTAAAGCAGCAAAGCAAGCCAACGGACGAAGCCAGGCTTGCGCTACGTGTCCTCTAAATCGAAGTAGAGGTGTTTGTTTACCCGAAATACAAAGGGTTTGCTCAGATGCTTTTATTGAAGGATTTAAGAAAGGTGTAAAATTGATTCGAAAGGAATCAAATGATAATAGCATGGTTTTCTTGCGGTGTAACATCCGCAGTAGCTTGTAAGATAGCATTGAACTTGTATAACGATGTACAACTCTATTATATCGAAACAGGTTCCGGGCATCCAGATAATGTCCGATTTATCTCAGATTGCGAGAGATGGTACGGGCGGCCAATTCATACCATTCGCAGCGATAAGTATCTTAACGTAGAGGATGTGTTGGCTAAGAAAAGATTTATTAATGGTCCTACTGGTGCAGCTTGCACATTCGAATTAAAGAAACAAGTCCGTTACAAGCTGGAAAAAGAGTTGGGAAATTGGGACGGTCAAGTCTGGGGATTCGACTTTGACCCGAAAGAAATAAACCGTGCTGTCCGCTTTAAACAGCAATATCCTGATACAAAGCCGTTGTTCCCACTTATCGAGCGACAGATAACCAAGCAAGATGCAATGGGAATGCTTTGGAAAGCTGGCATTGAAATCCCTGCCATGTACAAGATGGGTTACAATAACAATAATTGTATCGGTTGTGTCAAAGGTGGAATGGGCTACTGGAATAAGATACGGAAGGATTTCCCGAATGTGTTTGATCGGATGGCTAAAATTGAACGAGAAGTAGGAGCAACGTGTCTGAAAGACCAATCTGGAAAAATATTTCTTGATGAGCTTTCTCCTAACCGTGGAGAAATGCCGGAAGAGATGATACCGGATTGCTCTCTTATATGCCAAATAGAATTTCAAGAATTACTTGACCGGCAGGTAGAACGAGTATTGAAAGGAGAAATTAGTATTAATGATGTAGTCTGAAAAGCTCAAAACAAGATAGGAATGAATATGAGTGGAAAAGATGTATTAAGGCTATTACTTATCAGTTACGGTTTTTGCCGTAATATTGAGATAAGTACTTATATTGGAGATGGTGGATGGATTGGTTACGAAGTATCGGCCAGTAATGACGATGGCATTGAATACTATGAAGTAGATTGTGAAGGTTTACTTTTTCATATATACGAGATACAGAAATTTATGAGATATGAAAATATTGAACCTCGTTCAATGCTTGGAAACTTTAGCAACAAACATCTTCTTTCAGATGATTCTTTAAATAAGCTACTGAATATGTCAGAAAATAAAAATTACTGTAAAACAAACCCTTATGAATAGGCGTAAAACAGATTAGAAATGAGTGAAACAAAAATAATATTAGATGCCTGTTGTGGCAGTAGGATGTTTTGGTTTGACAAAGAAAACCCTTTGGCTTTGTTTGCTGACATTAGGGACGAAGAATACATTCTTTGTGATGGGCGAAATCTGAAAGTCCACCCAGACATCGTATCGGACTTTACCGATATGCCGTTTTTGGATAAATCCTTTAAACTGGTAGTGTTTGATCCACCCCATTTGCTAAAGGTTGGTAAAAATAGTTGGTTAGCCAAGAAGTATGGTAAACTTCCTGAAGATTGGCCAAGGGTGATAAAAAAGGGAATTGATGAATGCTTTCGTGTTCTGGATGACTACGGAGTTCTGATTTTCAAATGGAATGAGGATCAGATAACAGTTAGGGAAGTATTGAGTGCCATCAATCGGCAACCACTCTTCGGCCATACTACTGGAAGACATGGAAAGACTATGTGGATGTGTTTTATGAAACTGCCAATTAACTAATAACGGTATAGAAAGGAATGAATTATGAATAAAAGAACAATTCAAATAGATGTTATCGGTCCGATAGAAGAAACTGAATTAATGAAATGTAAATTGTATGTTGATGGTCGTGTGTGTGTAATCGGAATGTCACGATATGACTATGAAGAGTTAATGCGAGAAAAAGTGTTTATCCGGGATGGTAAGAGCGTTGATTCTGCTGGTGTGATAAACACGACTAACACTTTCATCGAAAAAGATTAATATTTAAAACGATATAGGTATGAATATAGATACTGAATTTAACGTAGGAGATAGCGTATGCTATCTGAGCGGGGATAACATTATCCATACAAGTATAAGCAAAATAATTATCGAAATATCCTATACTGATGATAGTTTTCTTATGGTTTATAAGCTGTCAGATGGACTAAGTGTGCCCAGAAACAATTATCCACAATGGGGAAAAAGACTTTTTAGAGATAAGGATAGTTTAATGAGATATTTATCAGAATCATAACGGAACAAATATGAATAAGGAAGAATTTTTGAGCAAAAGAGATGCCATCGATTTAAAGTTAAAAGAATTGAATGGCGAAAAGGAACAGTTGGAAAAGGAATACATTGAATCCAACCAAGGATTCCCTGTTGGAAGCAAGGTATATATAACAGTCCCGGCTCATGAAAGGCTTTCTCATTTGAACAATGAAAGGATATTGGTTCCCGAAGTGAAGAAGTTAGCCTATATTGTAGATTATGAGATTGATGATAACGGAGAGGTTGTTCCCTCTTTAAGACAGTTGGATTACAATGGGGGCATGTCAGCAATACCTTTATATGTTAATTTTAAGAAGACTATAATTGAATTAGTGTAAATCTAGATTAATATGAAACAGACAGTAGAAGAAGCGGCAAAAAAATATTCCAATGATTGCAGAAACAGGCAGCTTCATTGTGAACCATACTGCATTGTTGACTTTATTTCTGGCGCACAATGGCAGTCAAAGCAATCGCCTTGGATAAGCGTTAAGGAGCGGTTGCCAGAGGAAGGACAAAAAGTTTTTGTTTTGACAATGTGTTTTGGTGTTTCACACATTCTAATTGAAAGGTTTTATAAAATAAATGCTTTTGATAAAGATAATAGATGGATTTTTGGAAATAGTATCGTGCTGGCATGGTTTCCTATCCCCTCTTTTGATGATATACTCGAAGAAAACAGGGATGTGCTTGAACGAATTAAACAGAAAGGAGATTGAGATATGAAATTAAGACAAGCAAAAAAGATAATGAAGAATATCCGTAGAAATGCACGCATGGAGTATTTATACGGATTAGGACGCTCGATGAAGGCAAATGCTATTTGTGTTAGACACTATGGCAGAGTGGACAAATTTACAAAGCTAATCAATCAAATAGGAGATAAAAAACCTCTATTAGCAATTAAATTACTTAGACTATATGGAAATAAAGAACGGAATAATAATTGATGGAGTGCTGCATGAAATGGTTGAACTGATTGATGCGCGCTGTCTGGATTTTGATTGCAGTAAATGTTCGTTGAATAAAGAATGCAATGAGTGTAAGATGGAGCATGAATCATACCTGTGTAATGTGATGGGTTGTTTCTTCTTTGTTAATCGTGGTAAAGTAACGGATATTAAAACAGAGGAGGAAAAGGAATGAAACAGGCATTATCAATCGAGCAGATGAAGCACTTGAAGCAGGTTTACAGGAAGCATTAAAACTTATATGATTATGGAAATAGCAGAATCAATATTTAAATTCATCCTTGCCTCATTAAATGTTTGTGCTCTAGCATTTACTTTAATTTTGGTAAGCAAGTGGCATATACGCATGGAGAATAAGCTGGATGATATAGAAAGATATGTCCGTCGTGTGTCAGATCGTAACGATATTGTTTTCCTTAACCAGCTCTCGGAGCTGCAAAGAAAGTTGATAAGGGAGGGACGATATGAGGAAGCCGATAAGATTGGGAAAATAATCAAGGATGAAGAAATTAAATTAGGAATAAGGAAATGAAGGAAGAACTTATAAAAGAGAAAATGCTTACAGAGTTTCGAGAATGGTTCTGTGACGGTTACTGTCAATTTTACGATATTGATGATTACTGTAGATGTTGCCCTATCAAAGACGAAAGCTGTTGGCTAAAAGGGTTTAAAAAGCCTTCAGGGAAAAAAGGAGAACGTAAACCTATCCGTTACTGTGATACATGCAAGAATTTTAAACCGGACGAAAGGGTATTAGATGATGATGAGATGGAGAAAGTAATTGAAGAATCAGCTAAACAGCACTATAGTGATCTTTGTGCGCTAAACCATCCTCTTCGGTTTAAAGTGAACCATGGTTACAGTGATTTATATGATGGTGGTTTTTATCGTAATGGATGTAAGGATTATAAAAAAATAGACAATGAATAATATTAATTTGAACGAACTACGGAATATAGCTTATAAGACAGCTTGTGATCACGGTTTACATGATAAAGAACTTTTAAGAAAATGAATTAAATGACAAGTTTTGTTTTTATTCAGATTTTTTGTAACTTTGAATTATAATGTTTCCGTGTAAAGGGGCACGGTACGTTCTTCGGACGAAAAGACTTTTATGGGAAAAAAACTCGTAGCAAATAGAGAAAATTTCTGCCATTATTATATGGAAACGGGTAATGCTACAGATGCATATCGGAAAGCTTACCCTAATAGTATTGGATGGAAGGATGGGGTCGTTAGTAAGCGTGCATTTGAATTACTGAGAAAGCCATCTGTCGCATCCCGTGTAAATGAATTACAGGCTGATATCTTAAAAAAGTCTGATATGAAGAAGGAAGATGCATTGCGCTTCCTTACAAATGTGGTAAATGTAGACCCTATAGATCTTCAATTAAAAGGTAAAGATACGTTTATTGTCCGTTCTCTTGATGATATACCAAAACCAGTCCGATGTTGCATCCAATCGATTAAGAATACTCAATATGGAGTAGAGATACGGCTATATAGCAAAATAGCCGCCATTACACAGATAAGCAAGATGCTTGGATGGGATGCTCCAGTAAAAAGTGATGTCAGTACCAATGTGCGCATGATAATTGGGGACGAGCAATGATAGAGATGGTGTTCTCGTATAAATTGTTTAATCCCCTGTTTTGGCATATCCGTGAGGCGATGCATGACAAGGATATCCGGTATATTATAAACAGAGGTGGTTCTTCATCAGGGAAATCTGTATCTACGACACAATCCGTGTTGTTGTCTGTATTCTCCGGAGAAGGTTCAGCTCTCGTTGTGAGAAAAGTTGGAGCTAGTCTTAAGAATACGGTATATGAAGAGTTTAAGACCCAAATGAAAGCTCTTCAATTGAGTCAGTTTTTCGCTCCAAAGGAAAATAATATAACCTGTATAAATGGTTGCAAAATCGATTTTACAGGATTGGACGATCCCGAGAAGATAAAGTCTATCACAGGATATCGCTGGATAGTGATGGAAGAGGCCACTGAGTTTGAATATGAGGATTTCACACAGATACGTTTCCGCCTACGAGGAAAGGAGGGCCTACAGATTATATGCAACTTTAATCCAGTATCAGAGGACTCGTGGATAAAAACCAAGATCCTTGATACATACGAGTGGGATGAGCATCCGAATGATTTGTACGGGAAAGTAAGATATCCGATAAAAAGGAGTTTATTACCTAAGGATTATAGCCGGATATTAGGAAAGAGATATAATAAATCTAGAATGATAGCTAATGAGCGTACGGGAAAAATGGAAAGATATCCATCGGATACGGTAGAGCTGCATTCTTCGTATAAGAACAACTTCTGGGTAGTAGGTTCTCCGGACGGGAAGTATGGATACTATGACAGACAGACGATATCTAATTACCAATGGTACAAGGATCATGATTATAATTACTACAGGGTATACGCATTGGGAGAATGGGGAAGCATTAAGACAGGAGGAGAGTTCCTGTATGCATTTGATTCAAACAAACACATAAAAACGACACACTACATTAAAGGGATGCCGGTTCATATATCAATTGATAACAATGTGCTCCCTTATATTTCAATATCATTTTTTCAAGTGGATGGAAGTAGTATAAGGCAGTTTAACGAGATATGCGCCAGTGATCCGTTCAACACGGTAACACAGACTTCAAAAATGGCGGTAGATTACCTGAAATCAATAAAGTATAATGATATGCTGTATCTGTACGGAGATGCTTCGACAAGAAACGGGAACACTATAGACGAAGAGAAGAGATCGTTTCTTGATAAGTTCGTGGAAGGGCTGGAAAGCGATTACCATGTTGAGGAGAGGATACCGGCTTCTAACCCGTCCGTACCGATGTCAGGTGAATTTGTAAACTACATGCTCGATGGAGGCTCGGGAATGTCATTTTCGGTAGATGATGGATGTAAAAACTCGATAGTCGATTATAACAATGCCAAGAAGGACGTTAATGGAGGGGTGCTGAAAAAAAGAGTAAAGGATAAGATTACAGGACAGTCTTATGAGAGATACGGTCACTTGGTGGATTGTCTGCGATATATTACCGTATGGGTATTCAAGGATGAATATACTCGTTTCTCCTTGAAAAGGAAACGAAGTAAAATTAAGCAGGAAAATAAAGATATGAGATATTATGATATATCTAAAAATATTCAGGGAACAAGACTTGTATATGTTCTTCCCGAATATGCCGGAAAGTTTATTATGGTTTCATGTTATGTAAATGAGCGAATATATATCGATAATGTTACATATATAAGTTCATTTGATGAAAATGTTCTTCTGTCATTTTTAGAAGGGATATCTCCTGCGGAGATCTTGTTTGAAAGTGAAAAAAATTATTTCCCTATAGCACGGGGCTTAAGGGATAGATATGATGTCAGAATCATACATAAAAATATGGGAGCAGACGCTAGGATATCTGCTTTTCTGGATTTTATCAAAAATAATGTGATGTTTCGTGCAGACTATGATGAGATCCCGCAATACAATGAGTTTATGGATGGGATATTGGATTATAATGGTTCAGATGATTGCGCTGCAATTTATTCTGTCGCCTCCTTGGCTTATTATGTGTCGAAAAAATATAATATATAATTGGTATATTTTTAAGATATATCAAAGCTTTGATAAAAAAACATCGGGTGTTATACAAAAAGTATTGGTATATTTTTAAGATTTTTTTCTCGTGGGTATCTTTAGGGTATTGCGAAATGATATGACTTTAATTTATCTAAACAACACGATTCAAAACGTGATTTTAAATATAGTTTTAATAAAAAAATAACCGACAATTAATGCCCATTTTCCCCAATTATCTCCTAATTTTTGTCTTATATAAAAAACATTATCATTCATCGGAATGTATATTTGAGTTATAAACAAACGCCCAAAAACCAATAATCCTCCCCATGCCCTATGACCGTTAGGGGTATCTCTGTCAGTTAATCTGTCGTCAATAGTATAATATCCAACCTCAGTTGCCGATGCAAATGATGTTGGATATCCTTTATCTCCTAACATTTGATTTATCCCTATCAGTCCTCCCAGCTCTCGATTTTTAAGAAAATCATGTCAAAGATACGGTTTGCCAATTACCCCAAGTATTACTATACCATTTCACTCGATATTTATAGATATTTCCGCTATAATTATATAGTTTCTGAATACAACAGATATTAGGGGTACCGATTACAACTAATACACAATTACGGACATATTCTAATTCTGAAGGTTGTGCTAGTAAGTAGATTCCGCTATATTGCATAGAATCTAATTTGTCTTGAGATTCTATGTTTCTAACATCTCTGAACCTTAACCACGTATCATTTATCCCGATGAGTTCTCCCAGTTTTGATGCAAGCGACTGCATCGTCATTTTTGCCGCATCCCCGCTACTTTGTAAAACTCTTACATTTGCGGCATCCGTCACTGTCGGAAGTTCATTCTCATACACATCATTTCCTGTTGCAGCAGCGGCGGCAAATGTTGAAGTTTCAGACAAAGCCGTAACTATTCTTGTGGAAACCATATCCACCATTTCATCTACTGTCACATTTTGTTCGTTGCCGTCTTTATCCACAGCTTTAAAGCCAACTATATTTTCTAAATTCAAATTACTCATAATATCAATTTTTATAAAGTTCTAATATAAGTTTTCCACGCTTTTGAAGTGCCGCCAACCGATTTGTACAGCTTCTTCCTGCCACCTTTTATCTTGTACCGGGAAAGGTTGTTCCCGGTATAGTTCGCGGGATAATTCGGATTGTTCTCGTTAGCATACGCCTCCATTTCGTATTTTATAGTATAATATGCAGAACTCGCAGGATGGCAGATAGGGTTTCCCTTGATCCACTCGACAAAATACCGCCAATAGTATTTTACCCATGAGCCGGTAACCTGTGCCTGACGCAGGTGTATGGTTTCGTGCGTCAGGCTTTCCTTACCCGCATAGGTCTGCATATACCTATCTATGTTCTCCTTGTTCTCGGCACGGTATATCATCCGTCCGCACCACATTATGAAACGGTATCCCTTGAAAGGATAATGCTTCATGGGAAGCAACTTAGGAGTATCAAAATCACCCGGCTTGCTTGAGAACAGCATCTTGATTAATTGCCATAATTCTTTCATAGCGTTTCTATTTCAGATTCAAGTTCAGCGATATGGTTATCAATACACGTGCTCACCTCGCCATCGAAGTTCGCTATATCCAGTTCCACGCATCCGGCACTTGACCGGGCGCTGCTGTAGATACGGACATAGCCTCCGTTATTCAACGTTTCCTTAGCCAGCTTCAGTTTCGCCAGTTCGTCATTGATCTGGCTGGCGCGTTCCAAATTCTCAATCTTCATGTTGTTCCTCCTTCTCTTTATATGTCTTCAAATAATGTTCAAACGAGTCGGCAAACGCCCCAGTAAATGTCGGATAAGCATATCGGATAATGTCAATCTCCTGCCCGCTTAAGTCCACATTACCTTCCGCATTATAGATCTTCTCGGAAAGACAATGCGCTCCGATATTATCTGGCACTTTGGTATAAAGGTTATTCGCTAGGCTGTATGCCACATCACAGGCAACCATTTCTTTCTTGTCTATCCCTGTGTACATGGGGAACTGTTTAAAATTTATCTTCATATTTTATATTTTTAATATTATAAATCCACCCAAGTACTTCCCCCATTCGTTGACTTGCGAATCCCGTATCGCCCAACGGAAAAAATATAACTTCCACATCTTACATACAGGGTATCATCCGCTGTTGAAACATCCCCTGTTGATGATACAGTTATACTTCCACTTCTAATTACTGTTTTCAAAATGCCTTGATATAAATGTCCGTCTATTGATTGGAATCGTTCGTATTTCATTTCAAACTTGTCGTATTGCAGCAACAAGTTATCAACATTCACAGCCGACATATTAGTGCTGCCGATAAAGTCACGACCAATATTGAATCCACCAATTGTTCCCTTTGTCGCCATGATAGTTCCGGTTATCTCTGCATTCTTACATCTTAAATACCCGGTTACGCCGTTGATAAGAAGAGTTTCACCTTCATCGTTGTGGGATTTAAGCACATTGTTTTTGAACATGAATCCGGCTACATTCGCACCATCGGCAAACAGGGTGTCAGTAGCGATATTCACAAACTTCTGCATAGCTTCCCAGTTCGAATCCCCGTTGGCTGATGTGGGTGCAGCGGTAACGGAAGCACCGTAATTCTTTACAAGGAAATTATAATAAACTCCCTCTATCAGATATATGACCTTATCCCGGTAATCCGCATTCCAGACGTAAGTCTGTCCGGAAGCCCATACACCTCTGTCACGGGGAAACGCCCCTGTTGCTCCGGTTGCTCCTATGGCTCCGTCTTTAGCAACCCCCACACCTTTTTCAGCGACATAATTGTCATTCCATGCGTTCGCGTCCGATGCGGATTGATAAGCCCGGACGGCAAACTGGGTGTATCCGGCTGTTGCAGGTACGGATATCTGATTGCTTAGGGTAGCACCTACGTGAGCCAGCCAGCTTCCGTTATATTTGCGTGCAGCAAGATAGAATCTGTTCGTATCGCTCACATTACCGCCTACATTCTGTTTCATGGTAACGACAAACGCTGACGGTGACGGTGTGCCCGTACTGGTAAAGTTTATTGTGCTTACCGGGCTGTCAAGCCAATACGAAGCGGACGGTTCGACACCGGAAGTCATTTCCTGCCAATCTGAATTCACAATCCTGTTAGCCCTTTTCCCGGAAAGTATGTAACCGCCATCTTTCTTCCTTAGGTAACGCCCACCTCTCACACGAAGTACCGGAAGCGGTGGATTGGAAGTCTGAACCTTGCTTAAGTAAGATCCTCCGGCAAACGATACTGTGCTGTTTTTCGCATACGGAGTATTGGCGGATTCCCAATGACCTGCGGCTGTGATGCTCTCACCGTCAGCACCATCCTTTCCGTCAGAAAGCATGGGAACGGTTTCAACATCCACTATCTGGTCATTCACGTAAAAGATAAACTTCAATGTCTTCGTAAAGTTTCCGCTTGATATGGCTGTATTGTTGTTTATGGTAGTTTCTGTTCCACCGTCTATGCTGTATTTCAATGTACCGTCCGTTGTGGTGGAGATCACGCCACCCACTGATTTTTGCCTGTAACATGATACGGAAGACACGCTGTATTTCCCATTCTTGTCCTTGCTTACAGAAGTGGCAGAAACGATTATACTGTATAGCACGGCATCTGAACCGTCCGCACCTCCACGGACCCCGGCTACAGTGAACGTAAGATCACGGGAATACTGCTGCCCGTTCTTTGTAGCCTTGATTGTGATCTTCACCGTGTTTGTCGCAGCAAGAGTAGTTCCGGCAGATACCGATATTGTCACCACTCCCGTATTCTTGTCCGTGGTACATGTAAGACCGGTGTCCGGTGTACAGGTGATGCTGTCAAGAGTGAGTTTCTCCGTTCCGTACCACATGCTGACAGTTGTATTCCAAATCTGTGAAGATACGACCTTCCCATCTGAAGTAAGGGCTGCATTGACCATCTCGTTATCGAAGTCCGCCATGATGGCATTCTCCCCGTCCTTACTCCAGCGATGCACCACGGCAGGAGTGCTGAACTCTGACCATACACCGTTTTCCTTGAAACGCTTGCAACCCCATTCAACCTGATGGTCTGCGTCCACACCAACAAAATCATCCGTCCAGCCTTCGGGGATATAATCATCCTGCTGCTGGCTGTCGGGCTTTTCGGGAGGATTATCTATGATATTGCCTCTTGTGTATATATACTCATAGTCCTTACCGTCTTTCCCGTCCGATATCATAAGCTGCCATCTTCCGTCCTGATAGATGTAGGTGGCGCGGTCAGTTGTGTTACGGTATGAATCACCATTTTTCGGATTGGCAGGAGCCGTGGCAAATTCACCTAGGAAGGTGATGCTCTCGCCTTTTAGCTCACGCCCGTTAAGCAACATATCCCAATCCTCGTTAACCTCCCAGTCAGCAGGTTTCCCGGCAAGATAATAACCACCGTCCTTCTTTCTTAAGAAATTGCCACCTTTGACACGCAATATTCTGATGGGAGGATTGGAGGTTTCCACCTTGGATATAAAGACACAATTGGCAAGAGTGACCATTGTATTGGCTTTGTACGGGGTTTTGGCGGATTCCCAATGACCGCCACCTACTACGGACAATCCCGGATCACCTTTTTGCCCTTCCGCCACTTGTTTCAGCCATGCCGGATTATCATCTGACGGTTCTGTTGTTGTTCCATTATCATCAACACACAACCACAAAGCCCCGTTATGTGACACCCGGTCATAGTAGGCGTACTTACCTGCAACCCATTCACCCTTGTCCAAAGGTACACGAACCTTGTTTCCCGTTATCTCATCTATCTGGAAGATAAGCCCAGTCAAAAGGACCTGTTGCAACACGGCTGAATATTTCTCGCAATCAATTCCGTTAACGGTCATGCCTTTTTTCTTGCCGAACCACGCAGGCATCTGTGCCGACTCCGGGTCCCAAGTGTTGGCATTGTCAAAGAATGTAATACAGTTGTTTCCGTTGACGGAATCAATAAGTATATAAGTCTGACGTTCCGGGTCCGTAAAGTTACCTGTTTGTGCCAATACCATCTGTTCGGCAGGTTTCCAATCAGAATGCCCCGGACGGGGAATGACAGTAAACTTCTTGGCTGTATAATCTGCGGCAGTCACCCGGAACTTCATTTCTTCAAAGCCGTTCAGCTTGCCTTCGCTATTTTTAGTCACAAAATAGGTGGTAAGGATATCATCAACAAACTGGCTCAATCCGTCCGCATCCGTCAGATCGGGAGTGATGGTGTAGGTCCCATCGCCGTTATCCACGTATGACAATACGGTACAACCACCACCGGGGGAGTTTACCATACGTCCTTTGAAATAGGTTGTACGGTTATAGGCTATTTCAGGTACAAACAAACGCTTACGAAATACACCGCTTTCCATTTCAAGATTACCCTTTTCGTCTATGTATCCACCTAATACGCCGGTAACGAAATCACCGAACTTGGCATATTTCTTAATCAAGACTCCGCCCAGTAAGGATAACAAGTACTTAGTGGAATCCGCCACGTCCTTCCGCAAGAATATCTCTTTCAGTTTCTCCGCACTGTTCTCTATCTCAGTCATTACACGCAATGCGCTCATCACGTCTTCATCGGTGTAGGCAACATCCTTGTCACCCTGCTTCACAATGCGGCTTACCAAATTCCCGGCTATTTTCAGACCTTTGAGAAAATTGATTATGCCTTGCGCATCATCATCGTTCAGCGCGGATAAGAACCAGTCAAGCACAGGCGTATTCTTATCCAGCGTGTATGCAGATGTGGCATGGTCAGCGTTAGTGACATCGCCCCCGCCACCACTGCCGCCACCGCCGTTCTGCTTTATCTCTTCAACCTCAATGGAGATCTTGCTGAAGTTGCTGTTGATGCGGTCTGCCGTTTCGCTCCAAGTTCCTGTTTTGTTTATTGTATTAAGTTCCATATATTCTGTTCTACTTTTACCATTCCGCATCCGGATGCACTTCAACAGACAGACGGAACATTATTTTAGTGAT
>OHAA01000887.1_pt1 | contig 17076 bp, 10 predicted proteins | sample 1606051 | NCBI WGS metagenome assembly OHAA01 (sample SAMEA3541493, study PRJEB24748) | human gut metagenome | biome: human gut; feature: human-associated habitat; material: faeces | place: China | collected 2012
CTTTTTTGTCAAGAAGATTTCTGTGAAATTCACTATAATTCCTCTTCTACCATGTTCTTTTCCCGATGGAACATATCGTAGATACATGGAATGACAATCAGCGTCAGAACGGTACCATAAACCAGTCCTCCAATCAGTGTGATTGCCATCGGACGCATCATGTCGGAACCGTCACCGATTCCAAGAGCCGTAGTCAACATTGCAAGAACCGTAGTCAGTACCGTCATCAGAATCGGACGCACCCGGGTCTTTCCGGATGAAATAATCGCCTCATGCTTAGAAACACCCGCTTTTCTTGCCTGATTGATATAATCAATCAGTACAATACCGTTGTTTACAATAAGACCTGCCAGCATGATAAATCCAAGCATTGCAAGGACATTGACTTCCTGCCCTGTCAGAAGCAGAGCAATAAAGCCTCCGGTGAAGGCAAGCGGAATCGAGAACATAATGATAAACGGAGAAACGAGTGACTGGAACTGTACCACCATGATCAGATAAATAAAGATAACTGCCAGTATCATCATCAGAACCAGCTGGCTCATGGAATCACTGATGGTTTCATCCTCTCCGGTCATTTCGATGTGATATCCTTCCGGCACTTGCAGTTTATCGATACTCTTTTGGATTTTGTTGCTGAGCAGTGTGACATTATGCTCCTCGTCCACACCACAGGATACCGTGATATAACGCGTCTGTGCATCCCTCTTGATGGTACTAAGGGTTGTCGTATCTTTCATTTCACAGATTTTTGTAAGTGGTATCTCTTTTTCTTTTCCCTCTTTATCTGTATAGGTAAACGTCATCTGCCTGATGTCATCCAGCTTTGTATCTGTCTGTTCCTCGGTCTGCACATAAACCTTGTAATCTTTGACATCTGTAGAAATCGTGGTCGCACTCTTACTGTCAGCCATCTTCGCACTGACAAGCTGGTATACCTGTGCAACGGTATATCCATATTCCGCAGCCTTTTCTTTGTCCACAGATATGGTAAGCTGTGGTTCGGTATCTTCTAATCCATCGTCCACATCCACCGTTCCCTTTGTCTGCTTCATCACATCTGCCACTTCTTTGGCAAGCTTCTGCAGCGTATCAATATCATTTCCTTTAATTCTGACGGAAAGACCGCTGCCGAAATAACTGCTGTAATCCATGGAAGAACTGTTGGTTTCTACTTTGCAGTCCAGATCTTTCGTCCTGCTGACAATTTTTTCTTCCACATCCGATGCTTTGACTTTGGAGTCCTCATCCAGCAGGATATACATGCTGACGCTGTCATTTCCTCCACCCATCAGATTCATCGTGGAATCTCCACCAGCCATCGCTCCGACCGTCTTGATTCCTTTGATTTTTGAGATTCTCTGAATCACATCATCCGATGCCTGTGTTAATTCCTCAAAAGTCAGTTTCTCACCCTCTTTTGCAGAAATCGTGACGGAAAGCTGATTTGTCTCCATATCCATATCCATAAAGTTTAAGCCTTTTGAAAGTGACAGTGCTGCACTTGCGATCAGAAGAACCACCGCAATAATCAGTACCAGTGGTTTGAAACGCAGACACCACTCCAGCACTCTGCCATACCATTCCCGGACGGCATCGAACCACGGATGACGGATATCTTTTGTTTTTCTGAGTGTAACAGAAGCCATCGCCGGGACAAACGTCAATGCCACGACTAGACTCGCCGCCAGGGTATATGCAATCGTCAGGGCAAGATCCACAAACAGCTGCCGGGTAATTCCCTCTGTAAAAATAATCGGCGCATAGACGCTGATCGTGGTAAGCGTTGACGCAATGATCGCACCCGTCACCTGTTTTGATCCTTCTACCGCTGCTTTCCGGATGGAATAGCCTTCTCCGCGCAGACGATAAATATTTTCAATGACAACAATTGAGTTGTCCACAAGCATACCAATGCCAAGCATCAGTCCGGACATGGAAATAATATTTAAGGTAATTCCGGTAAAGTACATCAGCACGATTGCAGCGACAACGGAAAGCGGTATGGAACATGCAATCACGATTGTCGGTTTGATATCTTTCAGGAACAGCAGCAATACCAAAATAGCAAGGATTGCCCCCCAGATCATATTCTGCATTACAGAGTTTACAATCATGTCAATGTATACGCCCTGATTCATCAATACATTCAGGTGGAGCTTGGAATCTTCTTTTTCTAACGCTTTAAATTTATCCAGGATACGATTCGTAACTTCTCCGGTAGAATATCCGGTCTGTTTTTCCATCGAAAGCATAATGCCAGGATTGCCATTAATCACGGCATACGTCTCATCGGAATTATCCGTCACTTTGACTTCTGCCACATCCGAAAGACGGATCGTATCGATTCCGTCGATTCCCATATCCATAAGCGGCAGATCTTTTAATTCATCGACATCCTGCACGGCATCTCCCACACGTACCAGATACTCAGTATCCCCATCCATGGCATATCCCGCCGGCATATCAAAATTCTGTGCGGCAAGCAGGCTTGTGATGGTATCTTTGCTCAGCACTTTATTCAGATCTGCGGAATCATGTGCCGTATCTTTGGCTTCATCCAGTTTACTCTGTGCGCTCTCCAAGGAGGAGGCTGCATTGGCCAGTTCGGTAGAAGAAGCACTGACCTGAAGTGCCGTCATGGATGCATTGGCATTCAGCGTATCTAAAGCCGAGGCCAGGCTGACTTTTCCGCTCTCTACCTTCTGCTGTGCACGTTCAATGGTTTTCATTCCTGTATTGACTTTGGTCAGGAGTTTTCCCACTTCTGCGGATGCCGCCGGGAGATCCTCATAGGTATTTACTGTGATTCCAAGCGAGGACAACGCCGAAAACTGCTTTTTCACAACCGCATTAACCTGTTTGATCTGTGCCTGCATCTCACTGCTCTCTGCAAGCTGCGGGTTATCTTTTAATACCGTCACGATTCCGGTATAGGCATCCGACTTCATAAAGGTCTGAATACCGGTCTGGATCTGTTCCAAAGAAGCTTTCTGTTTTTTTAACTCTGCGAGTTGTTTTTTCAGATCCTGTTCCGTCTTGTAGAGCTTCTTCTGCTGATCCATCGTCTGATTAATCGCGCTGTTTAACTGCTCCGATCCCTGACTGATGGAAGACTTTCCACTCTCTACTTTCTTTTTCCCCGCATCAATTTTTTTCTGGGACTTTTCAAACTGTTCATCGATCTTCTTCTGAATCTTTTTATTTAATGCGTCTATCTTGTCCTGATCGAGTGTTACATCTACGCTTTCTTCCAGCTGCCCGGTCGTAGTGACAGAAGCCACTCCTTCCAGACTTTCAAGTGCCGGCGCAAGATCATTCTTCACATAACCGGAAAGTGCGTTCGCATCCATGCCATCCTTATCCACCGCTGCAGCCAGCACCGGCATCATGTCCGGATTGACTTTCATAATCATAGGTGTTCCAATGGAATCATCCCATTGCCCGGATACCTGATCAAGACTCTGCTGAATTTCGATCACCACCGAATCCATATTTGCATTCTGCTCATATTCCAGTGTTACGACAGAATAACTGTTATAGGAAACAGAACTGATATTTTTAATGTTGGACGTTGTTGCCATCGCCGATTCAATCGGTGATGTCACATCACTTTCCACCTGTTCTGGACTTGCTCCCATATCGGTTGTGATAACCAGCGCATACTGAAAACTCATATCCGGAAGCAGATCTGTCGTCATTTTTGACAACGAGACCGCACCGAGCACGATGACCAGCACAACTGCCACAAGCACGGTATAAGGACGTTTCACACTGTACTTTGAAATCATGTTTTCCTCCTGTAAATTTTTCTTCTGCTGAATAAAGCAGACGCATTGGAAGTGGAACACAGTTCCCAGCGCCTGCTTTTTTCATTATACCGATAATCGGTTCTTTTTTACAAGAGGATTTCCGAAAGCTTTATTTTCTTTTTAGAAACAAAAAAAAGACATCCGTTTCCGAACGTCTTTCTTTCCTGTACTTTGTCCGTTATTTTCTGATTGCTTTATGCGTTCTCCTCCAGTCCATCCTCTTCATCCGAAATAGCTGCAGATGCCCCGGATACTGCTGCAATCACTGCGATCAACGCCCCAAGTACCGCAATCCCGATAATCGCAATCAGAAAAATAAATAACCCCGTTGCTGACATGATTCCATCTCCTTTTGTAATTGATCCCCAAATCCTTTTCACCTGTCTTATCCTTTAAGATACCCGGATAAGTCTCAAAGAATACAATTTCTTTTTTTATTTTATCACAGAACCACTGTCCTCACAATGTTATTTTACTTTAATTTTCATGGAAACTGTCTTTGTCTTTCCGTTCTTCAGTGTTACTTTTGCTTTGATCGTGACGGTTCCCTTCTTCTTTGCTGTAATCTTTCCGTTTTTATCTACTACTGCAACAGACTTTTTACCAGATGTATATGTAATCTTTTTTACATTATCCAGATCAAGCTTACTGCTTAACTGTATCTTTGTATTCTTTCCCTCTTTGATGGAAGCTGTCGTCTTTTTTACGGCAACCGTTTTTAAAACCGCTTTTTCCACATTTTTTATTTCTGCTGCAGAAAGCATCCGATAATCCGAACCTGCGGCAAGATTCACATGTAATGTGCCATCTTTTCCAACGGTATACGTCTTTGCATTCACCAGTTTATACGCTCCGGTTTTCTTATCCACAACAACGACACTCAGTTTTTTACCTGCGGTTAAGTCTTTTGCATCTGCAGTTACTGTATATCTGATATTTCCTTCTTTATCGGTAACATTTGCAGTAATTGCCACATGGTCTGTTCCGGCAGTTTCCACGATCCTGCTCACCATATCTGCAGAAATCTCTGCCTTGGTACCTGTCACTTCTGCACTTGCTTCCGTTACTTTTCCAGCCGTATCTTTTGTCACGGTAACCGTTACTTCTGCTTTCTCCCCGGAAGCAGTCGTTGCTGTTACCCTCTTTGATTCGGTTGTCTGCTCTGGCTTGTCATCCTTCTTTGTATCATCAGATGGAGTGACGGTTGCAGCGCTGCCGGAGGATGAGCCACCAGAGGATGAGCTGCCGGAAGTATTTGTATCATCCTTTCCTTCCGAAGATGATGCATCCTTATGCAGATACAGCACATCCACTGCGCCCCATCCGCCATCCTCATGTTCTACGCATACACGAAGTTTAACGCTCTTTGTCTTATCCAGTGTAAAAGTTACCTTCGGTGTATGCCAGTCTCCCCATGCGGTCATTGCTGTGGCTTCGCCGGTAAATAATACACTTTCATCTTCTGCGTTTAATATCTGCATGGTTACATCTGACTGTGCCCCCTGGGCATATGCTTCCAATGTATAGGTTCCTTTTTCCAGCGTAATTACTTCCTTATATGTAACAGAACCATTTGCTGCGGATGCTCCGTACCAGCCCATACTGTTTTTTCCGCTCTTTGCATTCTCTGCGGAAGGAATTCCCTTGAACGTGGTTCCGTCTACGGTAAAGTATTCTCCACTGTCAAATTCAACCGCTTCTTTATTTGTAATCAGATTTGCATATTTTACCTGTAAGGTGAGTGTAACATCTACACTGGTTTTTCCTTTGTAAGCGCCTCTTGTAATTTCTTTGCTCAAAGAAACTGTACCGGAAATCTGATAAGTTCCGGGCTTTGACATATCCGCCTTTTTTACAGATGCTTCATCCCAGGTAACCGCCTCTGCTACCGGTGTTTTGCTATCGGAATAAGTAATTTCCACGGAATCCGGAAGTGTAAAATCACGGCCTGCAGTAATCGTCTGTGTCAGTGCTGAATCAAAACCTTCTACACTGACCAGATTCGAAACTGCACCCGTTTTTACATAATTCCATACATGAAGTGCAGGAGTTGCAGTGCCATCCGGATAAAACATGGCTTCATTGTCAACTGCAGAACCGCCATACCATTTGCCTGCATCTTTCGAATCATATTCGTTGGCATAACTTGAAGCCCATCCGCTTCCGTATTTTTCCCACTTTTCCTGATTTTCCTTTACCTGTGCATTGTATGCATCTCCTGTAAGTCCTTTGGTATTTCCGACGGTCAGCCATGCCGGCTCCCAGTAATATACACCCAGTCCGCCAGCTTCATTTACCGTATTGATCAGATTGCGGATTGCAGTTGCCTGTCCCTGCTCGGTAAATGGCTGCGTTGTGTCAGCTCCGTTATCATTATTTCCAACACGCACTGTATTGGCATGTCCGTCACTGTCTTCTAACGTATAAGCATAACTGGTTTCCGCAACCATCACATCTTTACAATATGTATTCTTTACCGTCTCAAACTGCTGTTTTAAGTTATCTAATGTTCCATGCCAGTATGGATAATAACTGGTGGCAAGAATATCATAATCAACATTGTTGTCCTGCAGATTTCCTGCCCATGTTACCATGGTTCCTTTATGTGGGCTTTCCACATGGATGACGACTTTGACATCCGGATTGTACGTTTTTACACCGGCTGCGCCCGCTGAAAATAATACACACATATTGCTGACATTTGTCTCACCGATAAATCCACCCGTTGTCTCATTTCCAACCTGCACCATATCCACAACATCTTTTGACGGATCAATGGTATTTAAGGATTCTGTGATATAAGTATTTAATGCCTCTTTTTTCTGTTCAAGGGTGTAACCTTTCCATGCTTTCGGTTCCTGCTGCTTGCTTGGATCTGTCCACAGATCGGAGCAATGGAAGTCAACTAACATTTTTAATCCGGCATTGCGGCATGCATCTGCAAATTCCTTTGCTTTTGCCACATCATTGTTTCCTCCGCCATAGCCGTTGCCATTGGCATCATACGGGTTATTCCATACACGGACACGAATGTGATTGATGCCCTGCTCTTTGATAAACCTGCAGATATCATCTAAGGTTGCCAGTTCGTTTCCGTCATAGTCACGGTATACTACACCGCTTTCCAGCTCGGAGATCATGGAGGAGATGTCCATTCCCATGATGAAATCAGAAGATAACTTGTTGACTTTTGTAACAGCGATCGGTGCATCTTTCACACTGTTGGATGCTTCGTTCACTGTAAGTTCTATTTTCTTTTCTGCGATGTCGTTCCAATTTGCATCCTGAAGCTTTGCCTGAATTTCATTTGTTCCAGTTGTCCCTAACGTTGTCTGCAAAGTCAGTGCATAACCGTTTTTGTCATCATAATTTATAAATTCAGCCGAACTGCCTGTCGTATTGTTCCACCAATACAGATGTAATCCTGCGGCTTCTAAATCTGTGATTTCGGTCTGTCCTTTTTTCAATACGGCTGTCAGAGTAACTGTGTCTCCTGCTTCTACTGTAGTGTTGTCTGCGGTGATCTGCAGATTGTATTCGGTGGAATTGTCAGTATCATTATCATCTTCTAAAGCTTTAACCATACTAAAATTATCTAGATCAAACCATCCACTCGCCTGCAAATCAACTCTGATCTGTATAGTTATTTCTGAATCGTTCTCTACTTTTACAGTATCCGTCGTTGTCTTAAAATTATCCCAATCACCATAAAGAAGTTCTTTGGACTGCGTATTGTTTTCTTCCCTAATCTGTATATTTCCAGAAACATTTCCTCCGTCCATATCCACAGATACAATATAACTGCCAGAAGTAACTTGTATTTTTCTAGTAATTGTTACTTGATTTTCAACAGGTGATTTAAACACCCACCATTTGGTAACATTATTCTTTGCCCATTGGTTTGCACTTCTTTCTACTGTAACACCCTCTAAGGTTTTCCATGCAACATCCCAGTTCTCATCAGCATCATTTTCCATATCATCCGAATAAATAACTGAATCCTCCGCAGCCTGCACGCTCTCCTTCCCGACATTCCACACCCCAAGCTGTGTCACTACCATGGCAAGTGCCAGAAGAAAACTGAGCACTCTCCTGTTCCAATGTTTTTTCGCTTTCATACACGATCCTCCCTCTTTTGACACAAATACGACAGCTCTGATATCCTCTCCCTTTTCACCAGATCTATCGTATTGCGCAACCGTTTGTTTTGTTGATAGTCCTAATATAGCACGTGCGCAACCGTTTATTCAATTGACGGAGATCCCAACATTTTTCTCATCATTTTATACACATTTCACATATATTTTTGTTGTAAAAAAGATATTTTGCACAAAATAAAAAAGGTGCAGTGTAACAAATTCCTGCGCCTTTTTTGATATTTTATGCAATTATCCCTGTATTTTTGTTATTTTTTTGTTTATTGCCAGTTTTTATAAGGTATTTGCCTATATTTTTTCAGATGGTTGTAAACACTTTTACCAATGCCCTTGAGATGCTTTACTTCAATTTTTTTATCATGGATTTTAATTCAATCTCTTCCAATTCCGTTGCATCCATAATCTGTTCTAACGAGTACCCTTTCTTATGCATATTTAAAATTACTTTTTCAATTTCTCTTTGCTGGCCCTCGGCAATTCCGGCTTCTCTCCCCTCAGCAATTCCAGCTTCTTTAATGCCCTGACTCAAATTACACATAATACTCACTTCCTCCTTAAAACTTTCTTCCATTGGAATATGATATTCCTGTTCCATAATTTTCATTTTTTGCTGTTGTGATAATTCACTGGAAAACATGGCAGATAACAATCTATGCAGCCCATATTCATTATGACGCTGCGGAAGCGCATTCGTCAAGCCGATCATAACAATATTCAACAGATTCAAATTCCCTTTCCAATTATGTTTTCCGAGTAAATCTTCTTTTGTTAAATGAATATGACACATACTGTTTTCCGGCATGTTCATACAAACCCATATACTATAGACTGTCTTTATATCATTATAATTTGATTTTACAAAATCCCGTTCCTTCTGTGAAGAAATCAGTCTGCTTACATAAAAAATAGCGCGGTTTAAAATCTGATAGGAACCGGGTTCATCTTTTTGGGCTTCCACATTGATAATCATCTGTGCCAACCCGTTTCTCATTCGCACATAAAAAATAATATCAAATCGAACCAGTCCTTCATTTCTTTCTCCTGCTTCTGTATTTAGTCCTACAATCCTTTTCCCCTCCACATTCCTGTCCTTGTTGGTCAGTCCGGATGCAACCGGTATTTTGCTGATATATGGATCTCCTTCTATCAGGGAAACTACTTTTTCGATTTCCATCCCTTGAAATTCTTCCACTGTTCTAACTAAAATGTGAGCCAATACATACTTTTGTGCTAACAGACGCTTTGCGCTTTCATCATACTGTGCCTCGCTATCAGCTGCCTGTATGGCATTCTTTATCTCTGTGTTCAAATAAAACCTCCTCTTACATAAAAATCCCCATCAAAAAATCTCCCCAAAAGAACGTATGTGATTTTATTGTAAAAGATATTGATTCTGATAGCAAATTAAATTTTTATAAATCTATTTTTCTCTCTATTTCATTGCTCCCAAAAAATTTTAGGACCCCCCCTATACTTTTGAGATCCCCTTCAAAAAATAATAAATTTTTTCTGCAAGTAAAAAAACTGCCCACCCGTTATGGATGGACAGTTTTCACTAAGCACCTATTCAATTATTCTACAGTAAACGTAACCGTATATATCAAATCATCACTTTGTGCAATAAGATCTCCCCACTCATCAGGATTATCTGATTCCTTACTACACTCAAAATTATAACATATTTTAACTGTATATACCTTTCCTGATTCCAGTTGTTCAGGAACAGTAAATGTAACAAGCAAATTGTTATCTTTATCATAAGAATTCAGCGACCAATAGCCATCCCAAAGCAACTTGTTCATTTCATCATCACACCGAAAATCAAAGTCTCCATGTTCAAAACCGTCCTTCGGCTTTGCATAACATACAACCTTCAATCCTTTCAGCGGAATAGAAATTCGATCACCTGCCTTAACATTTCCAACATTAACATTCTTTGCGTTCTCATCAGCCTCCGCAAGACAAATAGTTTCTTCCCCACCTGTTGTAGCTGTTGAACTTCCATAATACTCATCTACATCAATAATTCTCTTATATACAACATACTCTGTATTTTCTTTAAGACCGGACATTTCATAGCATCCAAAATCATCCGACTCATTTCCTTGTATCCACTGATCCTCTGTTATAGCGGAAATTGCTGTACCGCTAGTAACACAAGCATATTCATAAGTTGGCTCAACTGCTACCACCAGAGAATGTTTCAAAATATGTTTGATTTCAGGCGCAGATACCTGAATTTCAGATTCTGTACATACAAATGTCACATCATCATATAACTCATATTTTGCATCATTATCTCCGTAGATTGCAATCCACATAGCAGCGGTTAATTCGGATCCATTAACTGTATACTTTTCTTCATAATTTACTTCCAAATCAAGGGTTTTAAGTGCCGGATCTTCATTAAACTTTTCCATAATTCCATCAAGTAAAACCTTCTGACAAATCTTAGGATTCTTTAAAGCAGAAACTGAAGCAGTTGGTTTCGACTGTTCATACTCCTTTATAACCTTCTGCGCCTCATCCATAACACTCCATACACTATCGTTATATGTAAACTCCTGTGTATAAGTTTTTCCCTGTAAAAGCATAGTAAAAGTATACGTTCCGTTTACCATATCAGACGCTAATGTGACATAATATCCACTCTCTCCATCAGCATCCCTTTTGATTTCTGCTGCTCTGATACTTCTGCCATTTGCATCTGTAACCGTAATATTCTCATTTGCCACTGTTTCCGGCACGATTTTCACATCATCTGGATAAATAGATAATTTATTTCTTCCCATTACAGAAAATTCCCCTATTTTTCCAATAGAAGGAACTGGAGTTATTCCCCCTCCAGAAGATGAACTTCCTCCGGAAGATGAACTTCCCCCTGTTGCGCCACCGCCATTATTATTGGCATCTGTATTGTCTGCTACATCCGTAACTTTTCCTGCATTATCAACTTTTGAAGTGGTATCCTTTGCCACGTCCTTGCTTCCTGCCGGAGTCGTAACCGTTACTGCCTGTGTTGTCTCATTCTTTACGGTTACTTCTGCTTTATCAGATGTGGTCTCTACCTTACTTCCCTCTGCACCTTTGGTCAGGTTCAGTGCGATCGGCGCTGCTGCCTTTACCTCTACCGGTGTACTGGAAGTTACATTTGCACCTGCCGCTTTTTCATTTACGGTAACAGGTACTGCTGCGGTTGTCTTTCCTTCTACAGTCACATTCACCGGAGCATCAATCGTAATGCCGGAAAGGGTTCCATCTACCACCAGTTTTACATTTCCCTTTGATCCGGAAACCATAATTTTTGCAACGGTAGCACCGGTTTCAACAATCACACGTGCATCACCGGTTGCACTGACCGTAATAACATTTCCTTTTGCATTCTCGCGGTAGGTATTCGGCTTGATTGCCTGAATATCAATAGACTTGAATTTTCCGTTATTCACAACATCCGCATTCGGCGCGTTGATCACCAGATCCACCTTACTGTAATTGCCCTGCGGTACCGTAAATGTAACAGCTCCCTGTGTCGCAACTGTGATCTTTGTAACATTTTTGTTTTTCAGAGCCTTTTCCAGTTCGCTCTGAGAACCAACGGTCAAGCTGGTAACTTTTGCTGTTTTCTTAACCGCAACCTTGCAAGTGAGTTTGGTTGTCTTGCCATTTTTTGTTGTTACCTTACAGGTAACGACAGCATTTCCGGCTTTTACTGCCTTTACTACTCCCTTTTTGGAAACGGTTGCAATGGATTTCTTATTGCTGGACCACTTCAATTTGGCCTTTTTCCCTGCATTCTTTACTTTCAGGGTCTTTTTCTGTCCCACCTGAAGTGTCATTGTCTTTGCACTCAGACCTGGTTTCTTTGCTGCTGCATATACCGCTGATGGCTGATAAATTGTGATAATCATCGCAAATGCCAGTACAAATGCGAGCAGTTTTTTCATTTGTTTCATAGTCATCCTCCTTATTTTAAATAATATTTTTTACATATTGATTCTACTCCCCCCCCCGAAAAGATATGTCAATGTGAAATTCTTTTTCATCCAGAAGCAAATATTATGTATCATTACTGTTCTCTGATATTTTCTGCCCATAATCCCTTTTCCGGCTTCTGGAATATGAATTCCGTGAAAATTTGGACATATAGAGGAAAATTTTTATATTATGTCCCCATTTTCTCGTCAGTCAAGACATATACGAAAAAAAATATTTGTTATGTCCCATGTAAATGTCATAATAGGACATTTTTACCACTTTTACGTCTATATGTCCCATTTGGCTGTTTCAGAAGGACTTTTTTTGTCATCGTTTTGTCTATATGTCCCATGCAGCTGCCACAGCAGGACATTTTTGCCATTCTCTCGCCTATATGTCCCACTTCCTTATGCACCGGGATATTTTTCGACCTTTATCCTTTATATGTCCCGTCTGATTCTTTCAGCAGGTTTTTATGCAGAACAGAAATGTTTCGCAGTGGAAATCTGTATATCTGTTTGTTTCAATAACCAAAAATCCGGGAAATACACAAGTCAATGTATTACCGCTTCCGTCGTCTTTTGTTTTTCGGCATCATCCGCAATCTGTTTTCCGGTCGCATCCATATGATAGTTTTTCTTCATAATCAGCTTGGAGATGGGCACAATCGTGTATCCCTGCTCTTCCAGATTGGTCAGCATGGTATCCAGCGCATCTGCCGTATATTTTGCTCCGTTGTGGCAGAGAATAATGGCTCCGGGTGCCAGTGCTTTATGATTGCACACCGTTGTAATAATCGAATCCACCCCATAATTCTTCCAGTCGAGACTGTCCACCGACCACTGAATCGGATAATAATTCATGGCATACGCCGTCTTGATCACATCGTTATCATAGGCCCCATAGGGCGGACGAAACAGATACATCTCATATCCAGTCAGTTTTTTTACTTTATCGTGCACGGACTGCAATTCGCTGTCCTTTTTGGCCTGGGAAATCGTCGTCATATCATAGTGATGTTCACTGTGATTCCCCAGATCATGGCCTCTCTTCACCAGTTCTTTCACACAATCAGGGTTATCTTCTACCCAGCCTCCGGTCATAAAAAATGTCACTTTTACCTTGTGTTTATCCAAAACATCCATGATACGCGGAAAATCTTCTGCTCCCCATGCAGCATCGAAGCTGAGTGCCACCTTCTTTTCCGTTGTATCAACACAGTAAATCGGAAGCTCCCGATCCCCCACGGTAGCACTTGTGATCACTGCAGATGTCGCCTGATAAGAAACAAACATCAGACAACAAATAAGAGCCATGACAAGAAGACCATTTCCGATCTTCCTGCATGACTCTTTTTTTAATTTACTATGTATTTTGTTGAACATAACCACTCCATCAAACGTTCTTTGTAGAGTATATGTATGTTTCCAGAAATTTAGAAGTGAATGAACTACTGTTCCGGCACGCATGAACGTGATCTATGCCTGTAATTCGTCTATTCTTTGAATAAAATCAATCACAACAAGAATAGACTGCAGCGCTGCTTTCTCTGCAAAGGTGGCATAATCCATAGAAGCTCCCTCTCCATCTGAAATAGAGCGAAGGATGGCAAACGGAACTTTATTGACATAGCATACATGTCCGATCGATCCACCTTCCATCTCACAGGCAATGGCATCAAAACGCTCATGGATCTTTGTCTTCTGCTCCGGTGTGCTGACAAACAGATCTCCTGTCGCAATAGTTCCAATATGATAATGAATTCCCTTTTCTTCCAGACAGCTGCCAAGAAGCCGGCACATCTTTTCATCGGTCGGCAGGTACACTTCGTTGATCCCAGAAAGAAGTCCCACCGGATCTCCAAGCGGCGTTGTGTTCATATCGTGCTGTACGACTTTGTCAGCAACAGCTACATCCATCACACCAAGCTCTTTGCAAAGTGTACCACCCACACCGATATTGATCACATAATCCACATGAAACTCCAGAATCATTGCCTCCGCACAGATTGCGGCAAACACCTTGCCGATTCCACACACTGCTGCAACCACTTCTTTGTCCCCAATGGTTCCACACACATAGGTGACACCACTGTATTCTTTCGTGCTGATATCACTCATGGATGCTTTCAGGTTATCCACCTCAATCTGCATCGCACCAATTACTCCGATTCTCATGTATCTTTTCCTCCTGCAATCTGTTTTATTCCGGATATGTAAAATCCATATTTGTCTGCTCTTCCAGCACGGCAAGGTAGGTTGCCGCTTCTGCCTTTGCCGCTGCGAGAGATAAATTTTCATAGTGTCCGCACTCAATTGCAGACTTACCGAATACCTCTCCTTTATGATCATAAATCTGTCTCAAAACCTCTTTTGTCATGGCAAACACTTCTTTGGGACTTCTGCTGTTACGAACCAGCAGATAAAATCCGGTCTGACATCCCATCGGTCCAAAATAGACAACTTCATTTCCCATCTCGGAATTGCGAATATAGGTAGCAAACATATGCTCCAGGGAATGCATGGTTGCATTGTCCATATAATCTCCTGCGTTCGGCTTGCGCGTACGCAGATCATAGGTAATCACATCCCCATCTTCACGGGAAATATAAAATCCCGGCATCAGAAGATTGTGATTGATTGTAAAACTCTTAATTCGATTCATTTTGTGCCTCCTGCAAAAAACTACTATTTCTTGATCAGAGTTCCCATACCACCGGTAATCTCTCCTGCTTCTTTATTTAATTTGGTTACAAGAACAGAGCGGATCGCAGACTCTCCAATGAAGTCAATTGCAGCTTCAATCTTAGGTGCCATGGTTCCTTCTCCGAATTCTCCTGCCGCAAGATATTTCTTTGCATCGGCAAGAGATAGTGTATCCAGCTTTACCTCGTCTTCTTTGCCATAATTCAGGCAAACCTTATCTACACTCGTAAGGATCACCAGCATATCAGCATCCAGAAGTTCTGCAAGCTTTCCGGCTGCAAGATCCTTCTCAATGACAGCACTGGCTCCCTGCAGACGGTTGTTCTGTGCCAGAACCGGGATTCCGCCTCCACCACAGGCAATGACAACCTGATCGGCATCGGACAGTGCGGAAATTGCATCAATTTCCACGATATCCATTGGCTTTGGAGATGCCACAATACGGCGGTATCCGCCTTCCACCTCTGTCACATGATTCCCCTTCTTTTCTTCTTCCTCTGCTTCTTCTTTTGTCATCACACGACCGATCACTTTGGCTGGATGATAAAATGCCTCATCATACGGATCAACGACAACCTGTGTCAGAACTGTAGAAACTGTCTTATAGATTCCGCGGTTTAATAACTCGGTACGGATGGCATTCTGCAGATCATATCCGATATATCCCTGACTCATCGCAGAGCAGACAGATGTCGGAGTTGCTGTATATTCCGGATACAGACGGCAGAATTCGTTCATTGCCGTATGGATCATGCCAACCTGCGGTCCATTGCTGTGTGTAATAACCACCTGATAATCTTCGCGGATAAAATCCGCAACTGCTTTTGCAGTACGCGCAGCTGCCTTCTGCTGTTCCGGCAGTGTACTTCCAAGAGCTTCATGTCCCAATGCGATTACAATTCTTTTCTTTTTCATACATCCTCCTAACTCTCCAACCCCGGCTTATGCTTCCAGGAATCTTTTTCTGGAGATAAAATTATACGTAGTAACTAACATGGTGGAGAATATTTTTGCTACTGCATAAAACATTCCTAAATGTTCTACGGCAAACCACATGATCATCTGGTTCATCACAAGCCCGATCATACTGAGTGCCACAAAAATAACCATCTCCTGTGCCTTCGTCATGTCTTCCTTTCCAGTAAAAACAAAACGCATGCTCAGGATATAATTCACAATAACGGATACGGTAAACGACACAGCACTGGATGCAAAATAATGCATGATATGTGTCTCTGTCAAAAAGATCATCAGTCCATAATCAATGCCAAAGCACAATCCACCGACCGCACCAAACTTACAGAACTGAATGATCAAATCTTTTATCCTATTCATTTTTGTCTGACTCCTGTTTCTAAAACTGCAACTACCCCATGGCATTATCCTGCTGCCACAGGCAGTGTTGCTTTAAAATACAAAATAGATTGCCCGAATTATGTTCGGACAATCTATTATAGCGCATCTTATGCAATTTGTCATTAATTATTTGATCCACCAAATCCATCGAAGAAACCGGAGTTGCCGGAATTATCGGAATTTTCCGAGTTTCTGGAATCGCCGGAGTTACCGGAATCCTGTGAGTTCTGAGAATCATTGGAATTATCGGAACTGCTCTCGGATACAAAATCGGACTGTGCTGCAAGTGTCACGGTAATGGATTTTTCCTTGTAGCCATTTCCCAGCCGTTCCATTGTCATTTTTACTTCATCCCCTGATTTGTGGGATGCGATCAGCTGTTTCAGCTGCGTCATACCTGTAATTGTCTGGCCGTCAAATTCTGTAATAATATCCCCCTGACGAAGTCCTGCTTTTTCTGCCGGTGATCCGGAGACAACCTGATATACATATACCCCCTGCGGCATGTTATAAGCACTGGCAACACTGGAAGAAATATCCTGTCCCTGAATGCCGAGGAACGCAGCCTTGGACTGATCTACCTGTCCTTTTTCAATCAGCTGTTCAACGATCGGCATGGCATCTGACATCGGGATTGCATAACCAAATCCCTCTACACTCGTATCAGAATATTTTGCAGAGTTGATACCAACGACCTCTCCGCTTGCATTCAGCAGCGCACCACCGCTGTTGCCAGGGTTAATTGCTGCATTGGTCTGGATCATGTTGTTATTGACCACGGTCTCTCCGGTCTGTTCATCCTGCACGGTAACGGTTCTTCCTAACGCACTGATAATACCGTTGGTAACGGACTGTCCGTAACCAAGTGCATTGCCGATGGCGATAACGCCCTGACCAACTTCCAGGGTATCGGTATCCTCGTTTACCGTAGCTACCTTGATTTCTTTTAATGTAGAATCCTTAATATCACTCAATGCTACTTTGACTACCGCCAAATCATCCGAAGCATCGGTTCCCTGCACCTTACATTCTACGGTTTCGTTATCCACAAACTGCACTTTCAATGAATCG